>Ga0315913_1009942_pt1 | contig 11059 bp, 5 predicted proteins | sample MpolsnodulesMG_FD_207736 | JGI IMG/M metagenome (GOLD analysis project Ga0315913, IMG submission 207736) | Medicago polymorpha root nodule microbial communities from Los Angeles, California, United States - small nodules | ecosystem: Host-associated > Plants > Roots > Nodule | place: USA... | reverse complement strand
AAGGCATCTAAAATATAAACAACAAGTGCATATTACAATAAATATCAAAGACTTAGGATTAATTAACTAAATTTAATATAAATAAAATTATTGGTATAGTCTACATAATGTGCAGGCATGGGGCGGGGTGGGCACTAGAGTGCCCGTACCCGCACCCATACCCGTTCAAATTTGCGAGCAATTACCCGTGTCCGGACCCATACCTAACAATGTGGGTATTTACCCGCCCATTGTGGATATTTTTTGTGGGTGCCCATTGGGCTTGGGTCCAATTGCCATCCCTAACTGTGAAGAATACTTCGCGAATACTGTACGATACGCGTATGTGGATACGCAATTTTTTTTTAAATTTATGATATGATACAGCTAAGATATGTTAACAATAATTTTATACTAAAACTTATATGTATGTAAAATACTTATAGAAAATAAACATTGATTACTCTTCATTATCATGTTACTATAAACGTCACAATTTTTTAAAAATAATACACGTGATCAAAATAGGTCTCTCCATACATCGATGCATATCTAAAATTGAATCATATAGATCTTTACTTACAACAATGTCTCACTTTTTTTACCTTAATTTACGTTCATGTGAAGTATTTTATAAGTATCCTTGTGTATCACTGGAGTATCATATAAGTATCCGATAAATTTTTTTTTAAAATTAAAATAATTAATTCCGATACTTTGTGGGTACGTAGCCGCGAGTATCCATGAAGTATCGATATCCAATACGTATCCGATACGGATACGTCTCTGTTCTGAGGTATCTGGACTTTTAGTTTGTAGATCATGATTGACTGGAGTCAATAATCTGTGTAGTATCGTTAAATAGTTGTACTTGAAGAAGTTAAAACAAGGAATAATTCACTTATCTTTCTCAACTCAATGCACAAGGAACTTTTAGATTTCCGTGAATTTGTACATTACAGCGAACCTGTATTATCTATATTGTATATAAAGAAAATAACCAAACTCTTTTGTATTGACTTTTTCTCTTTTAAAAAATGTTCTTAATTTTCAATACAAATAATACATGTAACAAATGGATACGGAAAAAATTTAAATATTAAAAACAAGAGTAAATTACACTCTCCTCCCCTAAAAGAAGTTTGTATTACACTCCTCTATCCTCTTAAGTTAAAATATACACTTTTCTCTCTTGAAAAATAAAACTTATACTCCCCTTCCCCATTAGATGCTTGAATTACAACCCCTTACCTTAATAATTAAATATACACTACAATTTAATCTATTTTAACGTAAATAAATATTTTTACGATATCTACTAATTTTAAAACGCCATTTAAGAAAAACAAATAATTTATTTGAAATTTAAATGTCAATGATGATTAAATTTAATATTTTGTTAGTAATTTTATAACTTAGAATATAAAATTCATTTTTAAATAAGGAAAATTCTATAGTGAAGTCGTGAAAATGACTTTTCAGATGAAGTTAACACTATAACATCAAAAGTGTAGTGAGTAACACCCCACTGTTTGTATAGTGACATCAAAAGTTCAGTCCCCATAATATCATCAATTCATCAGATTAACAAGACTACACCTAATCTAATTTTATCCTACCTTGTTTTAAGTGTAACACCCCACAAAGTGTAACACTTAAGACTATCACATAATATCATCAAATCTGTTTGCATGTTAAAGATGCCAACGATAAAATAGTACCTGTAAGTCCAAGATGTTGTAAGCATTACTAGATGAATTACTATTGATCATTAATCAGTAATCAACAATTTAAAAATGAATCAAACATTAAAATCAAAATTAACTTTTTCAAAAAAGTCAGTTTTCTGACTGCACCATAAAAGCTCCCTTCTTATTTACTCCTAATTCTTATTTACTCTATCATAAACATTTTCAAGTGTCAATTTTTTTTATATTATATTTGATGTTCTCTCTCTTCCCCTCCCTTTATTATACTAGCATCAAGACGAGACATAACTAGGTTGCATATTTTCTAGCTAACTTGGGAAGTAGATAAAATTTGAGTGGGAAAACTTTCGTTGATCCTCCATCATTCAAGTGTGTTAAGGGCTGATATTTCAAGTGTGAAAACTTTCTTTGATCCTCAATCATTAAAACATAACATAGTGGCATTGTATGATGTGTTTTGGATATCAGAAGATATTTTTTAAAGATTATTTTGGGGTATATTGAAGTTTCGAATAGAAGAAGAAAATCATAATGTACGATTATAAACCATACACATTCCATATAGTATAAATTCTCTAAAAAAAACAAAATATATAGTATATACATCAACTTTGGCACATATGTAAACACTTTCTGTGAATTAATTTGCCAAAAGAAAATAGAACAAATTGTGCATTGAAGTACATACAATTCTACAACCAAGGCTTCATTTTCCTTAACTATATCAACTACTTTACATTACTTTTTTTAAACAGCAAGTAACAATACTGGATTTAATAGGTTGATCATCGACCTCAAAAGGAAGCGAAACTGTTGTCTCCTTCTCACAGTCCTCTGAATCAAATTTCATTTATTTAAGAAATGGTAACCTGCAAGACACATAGAGACGGACTCAAATGAAGTAGTTTTCGTAATAACTTTGAAGAAACAGAAAATCCAAACTTTCTGAGGACAACCTTCATTAACAAGTAAAGATTACATAATAGTTAAAAGAATCTAAACTAACCCCAACTTGAGAGAAGTGTCACTGACATCATCTTCAGGAGAAAAAGATGAATCCCTAATAACAGATTCCAATGATTGTCGCCATCGTCCATTTATAAGGTCTGGTACCTAAAATTCACATGTATTTCATTACTATGCTGCTGCGAATTAATCAATCCATATATTAAAGACACAAGAGTTTGAATAAGTTTACCACATGTTTTAATCTTCGGTTTTCTTCGATCAGTTCCACTTCCTGTGTGAGGAATATAACCAAACACATTATAACAAGAGAGAGTTTAAACTCAAATGGAATGATAATTAATTGACCGTGTCAAGTAAAATTGAATGATCATTGAAAAACAAAAGATAATTAACTGAAATTTAATCTAACTGAAAAACAAATTTAGTAATTATTCTTTTAAAAAGTTTTAATGCATCTAATACACAACTTTTCATTAAAAATTTACAATTTAAAGTGCTTAAAGAGTGTCCCGAGAACACTCGTTAACCTTTCCCTTATATGAATACCACCACTGTATTTATTCTAGATGTCAATTTATTGGGGAGTCTGTTGGGACGTGAGATGCAACAAAGCGCTAGTGATTACGGACTAAAGATCAAGACAATATATCCTCACCCTAAATTTTTAAACATTCAGAATATTGATCACCTCTATTTTATATTTAACATATAATTCATTCATAATTGATGTACCAATTAGTCAATTACACTCACTTGAATACAAACAATCTGCCCCTCATGTGAATATCTCACATCACTCTACTTGATCCAAACACAATGGTCTACAACACGGGAAATCAATAAACAAAAGAAGTTAAGATGGAAAACTCCAAAATCGTAAAATAACACTAACTATTTTTATACCACAAAGACTTCTCTCGCACAGTACGCCCAAGGAGATCCAAATTCTCCAAAGCAAATATGTGAACTACGTCTCACAATACTTTAAGAAAAGAGTATAAAAGAGAAAAGTTAGAATCAAATACAAGCTTAAAGCATCTGCAACCCGTGCATATTGTAAAGAAGAACTTGAGCACTCCCTCATCCTTTACCACATTAGGCAATGTGGGATTTGTCCCATGTTGTTTCATTCCAAACAACTAAAATACTCCACCTCATTGAAAATTACACATATTCCTCTTTTATTGTCTATAATTCAAAAGAATACTAGTACTACATCATAAATAATATACTTCACTTGGAGCTAAAGCACCACAAGATGTTCATGTTGAAAATCAAATTGAAAAGTTATGGTGCAACATCCATGTTAGCTTTTTCATAAAGTTCTTCGGCCAATGTATGTGTGTTGATCAACACATTGTATAATCCTAAATTCCTAATTGCATATATCAACAAATGCATAACTTGTATTTTCATGATTCAAAATTTATTTTTACATCAAACTTCTCTATGTCAAACTTCACACACTTGAATTCGACATATATTGTAAACTCTACATCAAGTGGTCTCAAGAAAGAGAGGTGAGTCACAATGGACACACTTAAGTATCAAGTCTTTCTTAATCATAACTTTCTAGAACCCCACTTTTACATATTGACCCTTCTTTTTTGATGTGGTAGATCAACAACTTTGCAACCACAAAACAATATCCCAAGATCTAACCAATTGTTGGGAAAACACTATGGATAAATTAAGGAACGCAATCACAACAAAAGAATGTAACCTAAAAACTCTAAAATCAAAGAAAAATCACAATTGTTGTCTAATGATAACCAAATAATAACACAATGTGAAATCTCTTTTAGAACACATACACTCCTCTCACAACACTCCACGACTCTAATATGTTCACTTTCTTCAAAGAAAATACTTGAGTTGCTTCTTACAATACCTTAAGATAAAAATATAAGAGAAAAGAAGAAAATTAAATACACGCTTAAACCCGGAAGCAACAACGGACTAATGATCCAGAAAGATATCTCCACTTAAAACCTTAAGGTATTGAGAATAAGGGTCACCTCTCTTATATATCAAACATTAAACCCATCATAGGCAATGCTGAACTATCATTAACACTTGAATACTTGCAAAAATACAAATTTAAAGCAAACTTCCACAATTACAGGAATATTGCTTTCTCTCATTTGATTAATAATCCTAAACCGACGTTATTGAGTCAGAAGCCTTAATAGAGGAGTGTCCAACAGTTGGACTCCAACTCTCAGTCTAAACATTGGTGTGAGATTTTATCATTGACAAATGACAAACAAACTAGGTTGCTCACACACTCAATGACGACTGAGTTCTGTTCAACGTTGTATTTATATATATTTTGGATATGGTGTTTTTTTTCTTAATACTTTTTTCTTCTCTTCTTTATATATCATGGGATTAATATATGGGGATAATTATATCTCTACGCCCACTGCTTCTTGCATTTCTCCTCCTTATTAGACCAAATTGCTTCCCTCTAACAAACATCACATTGGAACAGTATCAAGTTTTTGATGTTCAACTAACAATAACTTTTTTGTCTAAAAAATTTGCTCTCTCGCATATCAAACATGAAACTCTTTAGACCGGAACTTTATAAATTACAAAAACAAAGATGTGATTTTTTAAAAAGTATTAGAGGTTTTTGGTTTAGCATTTACCTTTCTCTTAAGGGTGTCGATCTCTTGCATAAACATTTCATCCTGAAACATATATATCAGTATATGGAAGGATACATTTCAACACAATCAAAACCATTATAAGAAGATTTCAGTATTGCATGTTAATTAAGATTAGTGCACGATTAATCTTGGTAACAAACCTTTATTTTGGAAACACTAGACAAACTTCTTTTAAGTAGAGCCTCTAGTTTCTGGAGTTCTTGTACTGTCAATTCTTGCAGATCTTCTCCATTCAATTGCCTGTGTTGAAGGTGGAATTAGTTTGTACATATATGCACCATATTATTTAGGACTAAAAGAACTAGAACTGTACCTCAGTTCACGAGATTTATCTTCTAATTTCTTGCGCAGTGTGTCGCAAGTAGAGTCACTCTCAACCTGTTAATAAAGGTCCAAAAACGTTGCATTCCTTTTTGTGATTACCAAATTAATGTCAACCACAATCATGCAGTATAACTAGTATATATGTGTTAAAATCCCAGAATCAATTAATTCATGCAAATTACAATAAAGTTGAAGTTATATAGTTTACCTGAAGCTGATCAGTCGATGGATGGTCTAATAATCTATGATTTGCTGAATATCCATTACGCCTTTCAATTACTTGTGGCATACTGAAAACAAGAAATGATGCTCATGAAATTGAGAACTATGTATATTAACTAATGTACTAACTATTTACGTCTTAATCATGGAAATGAATATTCCATTCCCGGCCCATTTCAATTCAATGCCTCATAAAATCTCAGCCAAAATAGAGTGAAAATTCAGAAACACCCATGATTATATAATCAACGCATATTAAGTTAGATTTGATCATTTGAACTCTCATGTTCTTCCTAGACACCTCTCATTATAGGATTCAATAAGAATATTTATCGATGCACAGCATATACCATCATACCAAAGTTGTTTACATTGTACATATGGTTTGCTCTTAAACAGAAATTTCACTAGCATTTCGTAAGAATCTGAACCACTTCATATTAAAAAGTCATATTAATATTTGGACGTTACTGTAAAACAAAAGATAGCAATTTGTTTCTTAAGGATCTCAATAATAAATCAAATTATTCTGTTTTTTTTTTACAATAATTTTAGGGATATTTGAGATCCGTCAAACATTTTTTTTGGTATTTTACATTTCTTAGAAATCAAATGAATCTCTATTTATGTCGAAGATCAAGTCAAATAAAAAAAAAATTCAAAAAAGAATTGGTAAAAGAAAATGAATGTTTTTCCAAATAATCAGGAGATAGGAACTTTTTTTTTTACAATTTAAATTTGAATGACTAATAAACTAAATTACTTTTTCAACTTAAAATCAATTATAACGTAATAAATTATTTTTAAAAAAGAAATAGTTGCATTTTACTAAATTTAAATAAATAATTAATTTCTCCAGTCACATTTATAAGCAAAAAACAACTTTTTAGATTCATTGAATAACTAATGTATTTGACCTACATATAGACCGGATACATTACTTATTCAATGAACCAAAAAAGTTGTTTTTTGCTTATAAATGTGATCGGAGAGAGTAAGTAATATCTTGGATCAAAATCTGGAAAAAAAATACATTAAACACATATAGCTGATGAACACATGCCTAATGACAAGCGCAAAAAATTCTTTATGGGATGCCAACATTATCCTTCTTTGTAGTCGGTTCTTTTCTCTTGCCCAGACAATTTGTCGTCTGCGCTTGAAAAGGAAATGAAAGGAACTAGTCAAGCCATTGAACCTGAGGTCGCTGGTTTTAGGGTTGCCATTGTCACTTGTTCCACTGTTGCTGGTCAGCATGAGTCGGATTCGATGGGTGGGCTATCTACCAAGTCAAAGGGTGTTTCTTTTTGGCCTAAGCATTATGGGTTAGATGGAAAGTTATGATCACAATATTCCTTTAGGAGGTATAAAGTAGCAATTGATCCACTTGTTATCTTAGGCCATCTTTTTAGGCCTTGATCGGATTTTTTTTACGAAAATCATCTTAGTTTGGGTCCTCAGCCTCCTCTTACACAAGGACTCTAAGTTAATCCAACCAGTGCACCTACCCTCTTGGGTCTAAATGCGGCCGCCAAATTACCGCTAATGACCTTGGAAACCAACACTAGTTTCCCTTAGGTGTGTACCATATCTTCCTTACCTCTCCCTCTTCTTCATCTCCCTCACCGGTCCATTTACTTTTTAGGCATGATTCCTCAAAGATTTTGCTAGAAATTCTTCTAATAACCAACGAGAACAAAGGGCATTCGTTCCCTTATTTTACTACATTAGATTTGGTAGACCTTCCTCTAATACACTCAGTTGTAAAAGGCCATTTGGCCTTGACCATATACGTCATTCAGTTCAAAGTATGCAATTAAGGTCTGACTCAACATGTGTTCTCTTTAAAAACAGGGTTATTGAGCCTTTTTAGCACAAGGTTTAGAATGAGTTGTAGATTAATCTGATTATTCATGTATATGAAGTTTTATCTCTAACTGCTTAACTTTCAGCTTCAAACAACGATGGTGCTAGTTCTAGCTGAATTGACACTTGCATCAAAGGAAATGCTAAATGTATCCTACAATGAGGTAAAGATCAAGGAGTGTCCTTTAGGGGGGATAACTATAAGGAAACTATGTCGTATATCTTTAGAGAAAGGACAAAGTAGTGAATGTGGTTATGGCGTCTAATGATGTGGATCAATGATAGTAGGCTCCATAAATATTAGAAGTTTAGGGGGACGATAAAAAAGAAAAGAGTTCAACCTTTGATTTTGGATAACTACTTAGAGTTTTTTGCCATTTAGAAAACTAAGTTGGATTTGCTAAAGAATCTATATGTTACTTTCTTTGGGGGTAATTCAGTTTGTAATTGAAGTTTAATATTAGAATCAGACAATTGTAGGGGTCTCATATATCTAATGCAAATCAAATGGAAATCAATTTTTTACTTCTTCTGGTAGATCTTTGTAGGTGTGTCTATATTAAAGGGTTCCCCGCAAACATTTTTAGATAGTTGTGAACATTTAATCCAAATGTAACCTAAAAGATAAAAGAATTCTTCGAGACCATTTTTTCCTGGCTAAGACATGTTTTCAATGCGATATGTGGTGTGTATTGGGTAGAACTATCAAAATGAATCAGGGTTGATGAGTTGACCCATTAGCTCATAGTTTAGCATCAGATGGATTGTAAAAAATCAAACCTAAAAATTATCGGTTCTTTTTGACTTATCCCATTTCACCCATATACAAAACTGGGTTGAGTAGAGGGCTACCCAAATGGCTTTGGGACCACCCACTATCAACATCTCTATGTGATATTTTAAAAACTAATATTAATAAAACTTCCAAAATTAGCATCTAATTTTAAAATCATTAATAGAAATATATTTAAACATGTAAACTTAATTATAAATATATAGATTGAGCTAAAAAAATTAAAATTTTAGCGTTTATATATTATTAATTATTAGGTTGATTCAATTGAAGAAATAAAACTTGAGTTTAATTTATATTCAGTGTTATTGAAAAAAGAAATTACACTTGGATCCAATTAAATATGATCAAATATATAACTGTGAGAAAATAATATATTAAAGTGCCAATAAAAATGAACTAAGCGAATGAAACAAAAAAACATAAATGAAATGGATTGTACCCCATTAGCCCACATAAACCATAATGCTTTCGTCAGACTTAATAATGTGCAATCCAATAATAAGTGGCGTATCCCAATATGATCCATTTATTTAGTCGAGCTCATGAGGCCAAAGTGGGTCGGACTAGCCCATTTGATAACTCTAATGTTGGGGAATTTAAAATCATTCCTAGCTTTGGGAGAAAAAACGGAAGTGGTAATTGAAAGGGAAGGGCTCGATGGAAGAGATTGAGAGTTTGGGAAATTTGTGCATTAGATGAAGGTTATGGATCTTCCTCTATCAGTATGAAGATTTACTTAGTTTCAACCGAATGGTCGTACCAGAAGTCGTTCAGATCGCTTTATGTTTTCATAAGGGTACGACTGGAAAGTTTTGGGGGTTGCAAGTCAGTTGGTTAGCTTAAAAAATGTTTTAGATCATTGTTCACTAATATTCTTAAGTACTCTACCTATTTATGGGGCCTCAAAACTTTCTAATTCAATAATTGTTTGCTCAAACAAAAAGTTTGTTTCTAAAATTGTGGTTGATTCTTATTTTAAAGGTTGGATAGTTTTATCCTTAAAGAAATACTTAAATCTTTTAAAGATGATCTCAAGAGGGGGAATAAGGTGTGTTGAGGTATTTGGGTGCCATGATTCATCTCTTGGGTGAGGAAATTAAACAATTGGATCTAAAAGGCAGAGAGGTATTTGTCTCTCTCGAGGAGGTGGCAACTTGACGTAAAAAGATTGTAGATTTGGAGCTCTCCTTAATGTAAAGACTCTTGCATGTATCAGAGATAAAGGGCAAGACGGTGAAAAGAATATGGTGCCAACACGAGATACTTACATTCTTGTGTTAAAATGAAGGAGAATAGGAACCATATTTTATCCTTAAGGGTAAGTTATTAGTGGGTGGAACATGCGACAAAGATTTGAGTGGAGGTAACTCATTACTCTTCACTTCACCTTGTTGAGAAGATTTAGGATTATCCTAAGCTCAATGGGGTTTCCTTTTTGGTGATCTTTATGGCTAAAAGACCCACCTTGGCTACATTGTGCTCAATTTCTAAGATCAAAGGCGAGAAAATTTTAATTTTTCTTTCTTAAACAACTTTTTGGTCTTGGATTAGGGATGATAAAAGTGTTATCTTCAATCAATTCTTTAGTAATTTCAAACTCCCACGTAGCTTTTCTTCTTATGTAATAATCCTTATTCCAAAAGCGGGATCCCCAATTCACTAGGGTTTAGCCTTATCTCTTTGGTATGTTTCATATACAAATTATTTGCAAAGGTCTTGGTGATTAGGTTGGATTTGGTCATGAATAATCTCATATCTCTAAACCATTATGTGTTCATCAAAAGCAGAAAACATTCAAAGAGGGTATGGTGATGAATGAAATCACTGACTTGGAAAAAAAATCTATGTGAGAATGCTTATTTTTAAGGTTGACTTTGAGAAAGTGTATGATTTGGTTAGTTTGGGTTTCTTGGATTATATTCTAGGAAAGTTTGGTTTTTATGAGTGGTAGAGTTAGATTCAAGCATGTGTGTTGTTAGAGATTTTGCGGTCATGGTTAATCGGTTCCCACCCCCATTAGGTTAATATTAAAAAAAAGGACTCAAGTAGGGAGATCCTCAAGCTCCATTCCTTCTTTTTTTTTTTTAAGAAGACTCAAGCTCCATTCTTATTTTTGTTGTTGGTAGAATTTGAGATTTTATGTGGGAAACTCATGCCTTGTTGTTTCCCATTCTTCACTGTGAGGGTGATACCCTTTTTTTTAGGGAAAGCGAGTGTAGAAAATATGTGGATGATGAAGACAATTATACGGTGTTTTGAACTTATCTATAGTCTCGGGGTCAATTTTGCTTAAAATATTATTACGAGGATTAATGTCGTTGAGCCTTTTTTTTTTTTGGATGGTAGAGCGTTTTCTACATTTTAAGGTAGGTTATGTTCCTTTTAGATATTTAGGTATCTTGGTTGCAGCTAACCCGCTGAGCAATAACTATGTTAGATTCGGAGGGAGGATAGGTCTACCTTATTATGATATGAATAATATCTTTGTTTTCTATCTCTCATTTATGAAGATGACTTTT
>Ga0315913_1009940_pt1 | contig 11060 bp, 6 predicted proteins | sample MpolsnodulesMG_FD_207736 | JGI IMG/M metagenome (GOLD analysis project Ga0315913, IMG submission 207736) | Medicago polymorpha root nodule microbial communities from Los Angeles, California, United States - small nodules | ecosystem: Host-associated > Plants > Roots > Nodule | place: USA... | reverse complement strand
CCATCCATTAGTTCCATGTTAAAAAGTTCATACTTTGGAATCAAAATTTGAAGTTAGCAATTTCAGAGACTAATTATCTTAAGTGAGACTAGCGCAGTTTGAGAAGAGAGTTACAAGTGACAACATGTACTTACAAGGTCATGATTACCACCTTCCTCAAGGTCCCCTTCATTAGAAAGAAGCGGATCTTCCAATAAACTAAAATTATGACAGCAGTTCAGTCAAGAGCTTTCGATGTAATTTGGAAGCAGAACATATACTGCATATACTAAATGACACAGAGAATTAAATGAAATGCACTTCATTCACTTGGTACAGTTATAAGATCAAATCATTTTGAATATGTTAGGACCCATAAGGGAAGTGAACTGGGAGAACAATTGAGCTATCAACTGTCTCATGGACCACCTTTAAAAAAATTATTAATACTTATCACTAATCTTAAAAAGAAAGGATTATATAAGAACGATAGACCAGTATATACCTGCTTTTGGAAGATAATCTCTTTATCCTGATCACATTGATAACTACGCCAAATGATAAATTCAAGAGTACAACTAAACTTTCCATGATGCATGCTGAAACCTGAAATGAAAATTATCCCAAATCTTTGACATATAACATATGGTACAAGATTTATTTAAAAATGAAGTAAAAAATGGCACCTCCAACGATGGAAATTTCGTTATCAAATGGAAAATCCCCAATATTGGCTTCAGAATCCACCAGAAACATAAGATACGGTTGAAGACTATGCAATGACTGCTTGCACACTTTGTGAAGAGAATGATATTTGCCTACATATAGGTATAAGTGGAGATTTAAATCACAAGAAATCAAATGCATTAAACTCTTAAGAAGCTGACAACTAAAAATCAGGAAACTTACCCACACCAACAACTCAGAACAGCTATGTAACCACTTATGATATCCAACAAAGTGACCATCATGTTCTTTCTTCAGCAGAAACATTATTTCCAAAACTGAACAACATGCTCCAATGGCTGGTACAAAATAAAGGACGAATTTCTCCGGAAGACTCATCTGTTGATTCATTTCAAAAGTATCAAACATGAATAGAATTATCTCAGGTATATACTATAATACATAGATCATTCAAAAATGTATGACAATTAATGGACAATCTATGAGCTCTATTACTGTATAGAACAGAGTTGAAAGCTTGCAAAGAACTGTGTTATGAATATAAAACAGGGCAGTTTCTTTGTGGTACGTTTCTTGTGCCTTCTCAAAACCCTTTTAAAATCACAAGATCAGCTACTAGTACCTGAATCTCCGATCTCTGACCTCCTCGGACACCAATCTTTTGTTTAATTCCAAGCACAACAATCATAGCAATAGTCACTACATTCACTGAAAAACCTAAAACAGTACGCACTATTAAGGAAAATAAATTCATAGAAGGGGAAAAAATCGTCATGCAGAAACTTAAAACTAGAATCTGAAAAGCAATAAGGATATATATCTTGGAAACACTGAGAGAATCCTTTTCCATCCCATACCTGTAAACCAACAGGACAAGAAAAAGGTGAAATTCATTATGAAAGTGTAAAGAACCTTGTACACAATCTAATATCCCTTTGCTTTAAGACCAATATTTTCAATGCTTCAAAAACAATGTTAGTACTTAGTTGCAGTTACACTAATAATAATTTAAAAAATGGAAGAAATTGAATGTAACTTCAAACACAAGTAGTTACATTCAACTTCTTCCATTTCTTAAAAGACATTGATAAAGTAAAGTAAATTATGGAGTTTTCGATTGAAATGCAGAATATGGTTAAGAAAGCATCAGGCCTAGGTTTTAGTGGCAAAGAGAATATGATTAGTAAAAATTTCAAAGAAAATGTAGTGTTTGATATTAATAATGAAATAGCTAACATGAAAATGAATATAACGTTAGAATTTGGAAAAATTTACAAGTTAAAAGGTAGAGATTATGAGATTGAGGTTGAGTGTTATAATTAAGTGTTTTTCTTGTTAAGAATTAATAAATAAATAGAAGAGTTGGAAATGGGAAAGAGATGCGTACAAATGGAGAATTAGGGCAAATTAGAGCGAAGAAGAAGAAGAAGAAGTTGTCCATTGAAATGGAAATGGAAGAAGAAGAACAGAGCACAGTAATAACACTGTTTTAAGTTTAATTTAGTTGTGGGGTTCGGTTCCTTTGTACTTTATTTATTTATTTATGAGTATACTGCTATTATATTGAGGGAATGTGTGAGCTCTAACTATTAGACTACTTGAACAAGAAAAAAAATATACAACATAAATAAATTAAAATCAAATTTTATCACCCCATAATCAAACTCACACTTATAATATATTAACACTATTATTTCTTTTTTTAACTAACACTATTATTTTATTTTTAGGAGACTCTTTGGAGAATTAAGGTTAAGGGTTAGTGCATTTTGAGTGAAATTATGGGGTTGAGAAACACATTTTAAACACTTTAGATAATGAGATTTTATTAGAGGAAAGATCAAAAGTTTTTTCTTTTTGTTTTCTTGAGTGATTATGAAGTGAGGGTTGAGAGATGAAAGGAGAGAAATTATGGATTGCTCTTGGTGAGCAATTGAAAATAATTTTTTAGTCACTTTTGTAACTCTCTTTGAAGAAGAAAAAAATTATACAAATTTGTGTTTGTTCAAGTTGAACATTGAAAACTAATTATTTTTATGACTGTTGTAAAGACTCATTGACAGTGGATTGGAGAGTTGTTGTCTCCTTCAAATGTAAGTAAATTTAGGCATTGAATCTATTGTTGCTTGAGCAGTTTAGTTTTGGTTGTCTTCGTCATTTGTTGCACTATGTTGAACTTGAAACCCTAAACAACTACAACACGAGCTTACGGTACTGAAAGTGATAAAGTAACAAAACAGTTAAAAACAATTTTATCACTAAAGCATATTGAAATCATAATACTTGAAATTTTGGATTGTCTTGAATCTAAACCCAACACATGATAATTCAAAAGTAAAGCTTTCTTTGTAAAGTAACGCTGAAGGACCGGTTCATTCATGTGGATTATCAATGACCAAAAATATTGTTTCACAAAGCACTTTAATAAGTGGAAACTTTATGGAGAAAAGTATGCACAATGAAAAAGTTACTCCACAATTAATCTGTAACCAGGTTCAGTGTCATGTGCATGGCAATGAGACATAAAGGAAACATATTAAAAGAAGGGATAAGGGATTAAAGTTCCTCGAATCTCTGCTCTATTAAAATCTGAGCTTACTTTCCCGTGCAACTTCACTGGTGCCTTTGATGTGGCCTTAGAAATGTCATCCATATCATAATTCCACTACACTTGTTAAAGAAAAATCATGATTGGGATTTATATGAGCAACGTAGGCATTATAAGAACAAATTTGAAATATGAACTAACTTTAGAGTATTACAGTTTTCTCTAATACATTGTCATTTATTTTTACTATAATACTCTAAACATGTGTTTCACATTCTCCAACAAACACGACTAAGAAGAGGTGCGTAATATTAAGGTCGTTGAGGATTACTACCATGTGGCAAAGATACCCCAAACAATACTAACTGATTGCCCATCTATAGCCATCGGCACACTCTCTGTTTCAGTTGCAACCCTTCGTTCATCAAGTCCTTATCATATTCTAGTGTTGCCATCAGTTGTCTCACTTGGTCGGTTACGCACTCCAGTCCATCGAGCGCCTAGCCTTCCATGCGAATGCGTTCAATATTCCCATCCATCACTAGCTATATCCAGTCCAGCATGAATGTACCAAATCTAATGATACAGAATGGTCACGATACATACTACCTGATTAATTTGTACAGTGCAAAATTGTGGAACATCTTCCCAGTTTTTGGGACAAAATATTGATATTATTAATGAAGAGATAGTCTATAAAATTGCATTTAGAGTGGAATGGAATTCTTTGGTATATTACTTGTTTAAATCTATCATCACACAACTGAACAGACTAATGTAAGAAAAATTGAATGAATGAAGTCCCCGCTGGCTATTAACACCAGCTTTTTTTATTACATACAAGGGCGGAAGGAAGTTCTATCCAACAGAGCCAGGACCTTCACTGAATATTTTTTTCAAACATATATAACTCTTATTCCACACTTCATGTTTCTACAGCTACAACAAAGATTTGTTTCTCAGCTATGAATCGACTACACTTCACAACAAGATGGAAGTCAACTTCATAGATCAAATGATGCCATAATATCTCACCATAAATAATGTTTAAGATAGATCAACTAAATCTAAATCATTCTTACACAATAAGGCTAGGAGCTACGCATACAAGCAGATCACAATAATTCTTCTACAAGGCATCACGAGCAGCTATTCAGCAAGTTATTGCATCTGCAAGTGATGACACTCCAAGTTCCGAGGCAGATATCTTGTAATTCTGAAACATAAAAAATTATTCAATATGCTAGCTTGCACACAAAAAAAAGATGCAAAGTGATCTCTATCAAAGCCCTCACAAACCTTTTGTATCTGGGATTGGTTTGCTCACCGTTCCAGCTCCTTCGGGTTGATCTCTTTTCCAATTACGAGTTTCTCAATGGCTTTTATTTAGTAGAGAGAGACATATATCATTTTTAGCTTAGAGTGACAGAAAAAATAGGTGCTATGCTCTATTGTAGAATCTTCTCACCTCATCAGGAGAAGCATCAAATCGAGCAGCAAGGATATAAGTCGTGCTTTCAGAGATGCCACATCTTTTTAAAGATTCAGTAATCTATTTGCAAGACATGCTGAAATTAGCAACTCTAATTGGAAATAGGAACCACGACAGGTTAAATAACAATACGTAATTACATGTTTGGACCCTGAGTAGTCGTAAACGAGCTCTGAATGAAGAGTGAGCTCTGAATGAAGAGTGTGTGTGGTCAAAGAGTCTCGTGACTTGGCTACAAGTGTCTTGTGTGCAGCTGCTATAACAGGGAAAATATCTGGAATCTGGTGCCGTTGAGAACAGTGGTAACATCAGAAAGAAGCAAAAGTGTTGTATACATTCATTGTTAAAAATATAAGTACCGGCATCACTGGGAACTTCTCCTTAACAACATAAGAAGATCATGTTATGAAAGAGAAAGAAACAAAGTAAAATTAGCAAATCCTCTATAAACAAGTGTGGGTCTACTAAATACTACTTCTGTACATATTATCTCACAACATGACCTTCTATTGTGAAGTTAGTGAAATCGGACATCTTGATCTTCTTGTAAATGGTGTTGAACATGAATAAAACACAAATATAAGAAATTATGCAAGAGAAGCATTGAGGAATGCAACTTCTGGCTCCAATCTACCTGCTTGCATACTTTCCAATAGTTCCCTGCAAGAACAATAGTTAAATAATATACTTCAGCTAAGGGCAGGTTGCAAATCTTCTAAATCAATTCCGAATAAAAAGATTAGTATTTTCATAATGCATTTTGTATATCTTTATTTCTTTTTGAATCACTAAAACAATTTATTGATCATAAAGGCACTATACAAGGAACAAGATGAGTCCTTGGTAGGCACAAAAAGGTTACAGCAAGTCAACAGAAAATAACCAACTCTACACATGTAGCTACCCAACACAAATGAAACAAAAGGACAAAGAGCAGTACCTGAAACAGTGAACAATTGCTCAGCCAAATACAAGCTGAACCCAAAATGAGTCCAGAAACTACCCACCAAACCATCCGAAAGCTACACAGGACAGAAGGTCACATGCTAACTCACAAGCAGATAACTGAATCCAAATAAAAAGATCTCCACAAAACTTGCTGGCACCGAGCCTTAGAAACACCAGAGGAAAAAAACCAGTCAGCGGAAAAACAACACCTACACACAACCAAAACAGAAAATAGAGCAACAGAAACATGCCTCAGGACACCAGGGTCCCAAAAACAATCATAAATCAGACACCGATTCATCTTCATCCTATGCAACCCCCATCGCCACGACCAAACTTTAATTTCGTCAACCACCGCAATAGGATCTTTGATTCCATTTGAAAGATTATAGCATTTCTAGCTTTCCAAATTACCTAAAATGTTGTATGCCAAATCAATCAATACCCCCTTTTTAAATTCTTACTCGTAGCCATAGCCGCCCCAGTTAAGCATTCAAAGAGCATGCTAAGATTTGGTGTTAGTATCATAATTAAGCCCAACCACCGAAAAACAATACCAAACAAAAGATGCAAAATTGCAGTGGATAAACATATGTAGAGCTTTTTCAACTGTCCCATCGCACAAAACACAATCAACCAATGTACCCAGTGGAATTCGATCATGAAGCAATTCCCATGAAAAAACCACTGTCTTGGAAGGTGCTGGACTTTTCCATAGACTTTGAAACACAAAAGCCTTCAAAAAGGCAAGATTGACCTCGTTCAGGATCAATCTAGCTAAAAAAGAATATGCCGGTTTAACAAAGAAAGAGCCTTCAATATCCAGAGTGCACACCCACAAATCTTCCTTCATTGACATACTTGGCGACGGCAACGTCGCCAATAATTCCTAGAATAACCCCACCTCTCACTCAAACAACCTCTTTCGCCAGAGAAACTTCCACCTCCACCCACTAAATTCCCTCACCCCCATTTCACTCAACATGCTCTGTAGTTTTACAGATTAGCATATATGACCATAGATAAAAATTTATTTGCAACCACCATCTTGATTAGGAGGAATCGGCATACAAAATAAAAAATTTCACAAGGATTTTATTTGTATATACTGCTGACTTAAAACTTTTTTAAACATGCATCCAATCAAATGAATATTTGTGGAGATATTTTATGAACTAACCTATAAAAGCGGCACTGTGGTGTAATTTGATTTGATGCATGTGTAGAAAAGTTTACACCGTCAATGCATGGAAATGAATTTCTTTATCAGTTATCACAAATGGATTACTGTAACAGCACAATTTTCAGAATAACACATGTTTTGTAGAATAATTATACATGAGAAGACTAACTTAGAATTGGTGACATGAGTGTAGAGTGGACCCATTTATGTTGATGAGCTTCATAGCTTTTGGTTTGAATGAATATATGTAAAGAATCCAAGCAATATTCGGAGTGTACTAATATTCAGTGTACTAATATTCGGAGTGAAGAACCAATTTGGTCTTACAATTTTCTAACAAAATAATACCAAACTAACCCTTGACTTTTCAAATGGGGTTTGTTAAAATAAAAGTCCGGACTAATTTATCCCCATATAATTTGTTTTTTTTTTTTTATAAAAACCAGAGTATGTATGACATTGACACATGAATATCAGTACTAGGCACAGTCCTTTCAAAAGGGTATGGAGTCGAAACTCCATTGACCATTGATTTTCATAAGTGCAATTACATGCCAATTGAGGTAAGGGTGTATCTAGTGTAGATTTATTCTACCCTTGAACTGTGGCTTACAAAAGTTAAATACTATTGTTGATCCACAAATCACCAACAGTCTACTTACGGGGTTAACCATGATCCAGCCTGAGCCAACAAACAAGTTCTCTTCAAGTAAATCTTGTGCTAAAAGTGCACTAAACGTTTTGTTCCCCCAGAACATGTCCAGCAATCAATTCCTCGATGTGATCTTTCTCCTTTAACATGCTCTTAATCTCGAGCTTTCTCATCAATAGCTTGATTGTAGTCTCCGTTGGAGTAAATCCCTTTGAGACCATCTCCTCAAAGAACATACAAGCCTCCACGAGTTTTCTGCTGTTAGACAGACTCTGCAACAGAAGCGTATAAGTTCCCTGATCAGGGCTTAGGTCATTTTTGAACATGTGATCCAGCAAAAACTTGAGCACCTTCATCCTCTTCTTTTTGCAACACATCGTGAGCAATGGATGGTAAGTCTGAAGATCCGGCTTGCACGATGTTTCTTCCATTTCTTTAAGCAACCTAAGAGCAGTCTCTTCCTTTGAGTGTGCACAAGCAATACTAATTATGGTATTGTATGTCAGAACATCTCTCACAACCCCTTGCTTAGGCATATCCTCAAAAACCTCCCAAGCATCCTTCAACCTACCAGCTTTGCCAAGAATGTACATCAATGAGCTATAAAATGGAGTGTCGGGCACAATTCCATCCTTCTTCATTCTTTCATATTCCTCCAAAGCTTTGCTCCATTGCCTCACCTTCCCGTAACCAAGCAACAAAATTGTATAAGTCACAGCATTCGGAGGACAACCATTTTCCCTCATCTCCTCGAAAACTTGATCCACTTTGCAAAAATCCTTATCATGACAGTAAGATTCAACGAAATTATTATAAGTAAAAACATTAGGCTCAAAACCATGTTCCTTCATGTCCTCCATCACTTTCCGTGCTTTCTCAAAGTTTCTAACTTTGCACCACCCATTTATCAAAATATTGAATGACAGAGAACTCAATGGAACAGAAGTCTTAAACTCATCAAGAACATTATGAGCAATTTCAATACTTTGTCCTTTGACCAAAGCATCCAAGAGCTTATTCAATGCAATCGAATCCTTTACGACACCATACTCACCCATTCCGCGGAACGCTTCCACAGCTTCTTGATGACTCTGTGCCTTTCCAAACCTCCTGATTACCTTAGTCATTGTATCCGAACTGACATACCCTTCAAATCCTTTCATTTCCTTGAGCAATTTCGACATGAGATCAAATTCCTTAGCCTTACCCAATATATCAACCATCAAATTGTAGTGTTGAGGAGAATGCACATAAGGTGTTTGTTTTTTTGCCCAAATGAAAAAACCAAAAGCCAAAACACAATCATTTCCAAATCTCTTCAAAACCTTCATAACCAAACTGTTGGAAACCCAAAAACCAGAATCATGGAGCGCTTGAGCAACATGGTGATGAGAAGGAGAAGAGTGACGACGTTGTTCCTTAAGAAGAAAAGTGGTGATTTTTTGAAAATGTATTTCCTCCTCCAACGATGACGATGGTTTTTCAAAGAGGAGTTTGGGTTTGGTTTGAAGGATGTTGGAATGAACCCAATGAGCGAGAGAAGGGAAAACGAAATCATCGTCGTGGGATGAAGGAGTTGGGTTATCAGAGAACATGGCCCATGGTGGAAGTTCAGGTGAGTTAACCACCATGCAGAAAGGGTTGATGAAGACATTGGAACAGCGAGCGGTGGTGATTGGTGGAGAAAGGTGGCGAGTGAGGATTCGGTGGTACTTGGACAGCATTTTGGGGGCAACGAAGGTTAATGCTAACTATTTGATTTCTGAAAATTTGTTTATTCAATGCTTTCAAAATTAAACTATTTGATTTTTTTAATAAATAGTAATTGTTAAAAAATCTATCAAGTCCCTTGTGGAAATGAATTACTATTCTTTTGGTGTTTTCATGTGTCCCTTTCATTTTTAGAAATGCTCTCACCATCATCATAAAATGCTCTCATCACAATCATCCTCACATATCTGTATTTAATGTTCATGTATAAAAGGAAGTTTTACAATATTAAATTCTATTACTTGAAATTAAATTAGAAATCAAACATTTCGAATTCAAAATGTACAAATTTTAATCAAATAAATTTTTTTTAATAATCAAATAGTTTAAATTAAATTCTTTGAAAAAAATAGTTTAAATTAAAATATTTGAATTCAAATATTAAAATAAAACAAGTAATGGAATAATTCAAATTTAATTAAAATACGATTAATGGAATAGTTATTTAAATGTCAAAGAGATCAAATAATTGTTATATGTTAGAAAGTAAAAATATGATTCGATAAAAGTATAACTTTTGAAAATAATTTAATTAGATTGGGTAATAACCATTAATTTTTAAAATGATTTAAGTTAATATGTTTTTGTTTCTATTTTCAAATGTATATTGTATAGTAATAATAACGCATAATAGTCTTTATTCAAAACCAAAAAAAAAACACCAAATAATGTTAGACATTTCTTACTTCTTATTTTCGTAATAATGATATTAATGGTATTAGACAAATTATTTTTTTGACAAAATGATATGAAACAATTAATTTGGTTGTAATCATGTTAAAGATATTTTATTCAAAATGGCATTAAAACAATTAAACACAATATGATTTGATTTTCCTTAATAATAAGAAAGAACTATATGTTAGGGATACATATGGAAATCAACCAAAAAAATAGTAAATCAATAAAATAAAACTTATTAAACAGGGCAGCAAAAAAAAAAAAAAAAACTTATGTTATGAAATGTCTGGAACCGAAAAATTTATGGTCAAATAATTAAACATTTCGAATTCAAAAATATCTTAATTAAAATCACAATAATCACAATAGAGTAGGAGTTTATTGTGATTGAATGGTGAGAAGAAACTAGCTTAATTAAAATCATATTAAGACTTTCTAAAATAAACAGCCTTAAAAAAAATTCAACCTGAAAAATATTTCTTATTTTTTTCGGCTGCGGACATAAGCTTAACAAGACCAAAAAAAATATTATTATAGTACAACGAAAAGGAAAGTATACTCACAGTTTCGAAGTCGTACTCGACGATGAATGTTCATTACTTCACTTGTAGGTTGTTGATTGCTTTGTCATATTCTGAAACTGGGTTTTTGAGTAGAGGACCTATCAAAAACCGCAACAAAAAAATAATTACATTAAAGGAATATGTGTTCAAATGTTTACCGGTTAGGCAGTGATACGACAAAAGAGTTTCAATATTTCTACCGGCCATGTTTTCTAAAATAGAATTAGAGTTAGTTGAGCAATAGAGATTTGAAGTATGACATGAATTAGTTAGATGGAGAAAAGCATGTAAGGGAATAGGGAATATAATTTACGGTATTAAGTAGTATATAAAGCATAACCAAGTAGATAGTAAAGAATCAAAGAAAAGAAAAAGGTATGTTAACTAACCAGATGATGTTTTCAATGATTATGTGAAGTAAAGCGATTTATGAGTGATGATGTTGCTTTCAGTATGTCGTGAACCAAGAGTAAACCAAGAAATAAAGCGTTGAAATAAACAATATGTGAAAGCGATTTGTTTTGTTCAAAAAAATAAGGCAGATTTGTTTTGTCCAA
>Ga0315913_1009939_pt1 | contig 11062 bp, 4 predicted proteins | sample MpolsnodulesMG_FD_207736 | JGI IMG/M metagenome (GOLD analysis project Ga0315913, IMG submission 207736) | Medicago polymorpha root nodule microbial communities from Los Angeles, California, United States - small nodules | ecosystem: Host-associated > Plants > Roots > Nodule | place: USA... | reverse complement strand
AACAACCTTAAAAACTTATAAATAATACATAAAAACTTATTTATTTGCATAAGCTGTTTTATATAAGCTCTAAAATAAGCTAATCCAAACGGGCCCTTAAAAGAAAATGAATTTCAGTACAATAACTAAGAATTATCAAACCTTAGTATCTTTTTTCGTAGTAGAACTAGTACAAACTTCCGGCAAGGAGTCATCACTAGTACTGCAATCATTTGACACCTTATCACTAGGAAATGCTGCCCCATCATGTGCATTAAGAACAACACAATAGCAATGATCTCTTTCAGTCAAAACCTGTGGGGAAATGGAATTACAAAGGCTTATTTTATGTACTGAGCAGAACCAGAATGCAAAAAGTATTTAAGGGACATGATTCGCAAACAAAAAAGGAGCAAGCATTCTGAGAGAAAATGAATACAACATCACAATGTGAAATAAGACGTCAGCAACTATATTAAACAAATTTTTCAGCTTTTAACAGCACCATGTGAGCATTTGCAAGTAACGAGTACATATTCTTTAATGGAAGTTATGTTACACGTTAATAAAAATGTGGGGAATTTCAAGGTAGCAGATTTTAAACATGAACCCAGCAAGATAAAGCATAGCTATTTTGAAGTGCTGTTCCTGTCTTAGTTAATTCAAAAATATGATTCCCAAAGGATATTAGATACTTAAACACTCCAAACATAAAATGAGATTCAAAATCTAAAATTTTATATTACCACAGCATCAAAAGTGGAGTCAAAATCATCAATTGCAAAACATATATCCGGATAAGCAGGTGTTGTTTCCACTTCCTATAGACATATCAATAAAGGTGTTATTGTCAATAAAATGATAAGCATGGAAAAGAAAGACAATATTTTTCTCTCTTTAATGATATAACAAAGATAGCCACACTTGCCTTTTTAGAGTCCAATTGAAAATTGACACGACTTGGAGATGCATAAACAGTCTTCACAACCTGATAAAGCGTAGTGGCCAGTGGGCCATGTTTGCCAGTGTTATTAATAGCAGAAGCCACAGATCGGATGAAATAAATAATTATATATAAAATAAGCATGCTGCTCACGAATAAAAGCTACATAAACAAAAATTAAGAAGTGACTGACATAAAACATGATGCATAGTTGCTTACATTGCTGTAGAAAGCCAGAAACATAAAAGTGACTTAAAACTCAATATAAATATGAAGTGGAGAGAGAAGATGGAGAGGCAGAGGCGGTTTAGTGATCAGAGATGACCTAGGTCGTGGGGTTTAGGGGTTATATAAGACCCTATCTCATCACCAACTCAGCATTATTTTATTTTTAATGCTTTTAAAACTATGTCAAGTGCAATTCACAATGTATTTTTAGTGTTATCATTAGGGAAAAAAGCATAAAAAACAATAACTTCCAATATTTAAGCAATAACCGATATCGACGATATGCAAAAAGTCACCGCTATTGCAGTGGTAGCGGAATCGCAATAGCGTATCGGCTTTCGCCACAGTTGCTCAAAATCATAAGAACAAAGCCTTATTTTCAAATTCACCAAAATTGTGATGATTGCAGGAAAGCAGAACACATCAGACACACAAATTCTCATATCCATATCTATTCCAAAGGGATAACAAAAAGAGATTAAAATGTTCTGTAAAGATATCGTGTGAGGTGAAGTACATAATGACTTATAGCATATAAGGAAATATTATGAACCACGAAGAAGCTAAATTTGGGTCACAATTTACAATAATTGGGAGAGATTGAGAGTTATGGTTCCATGCAGCCCTAAATAACGCAGAAGGAGGAGAATCTATTAACCTTATAACAACAGAAATCTAGAAATCAATCCTATCATAGAGCTCTCTCACTTAAATCAAAAAGACATATCTAAAGTTTATTTTAGGCTTTACTCACTGCCCTGGCAAGAGAAAGCGTATTTTTTGAAAATCTAAAGGCAATAACATAGAAATTCCTCATTGACTATAAGTGGCACAAAAAGGAAATCTTAATAGGAACTAAACAAAAAAATAACATGGACCTTGATAAGGAAATTACTTGTTATGAGTTAAAACAATATAAACAGCCCAAGAGACCTAAAAAAGGTCAGGATAAACCCTAACTAGAAACCCATGGAAGGAAGCCTGCTGCCTGCCACAGCAGTGGTTTGAACAGTGTCTGCAAAAACCAATATACCTCCCATAGAAGGACACCATCACCTCGCCAAAAGGTTTTGGGTTAACAAACCTTCCCTCTTTTGTCTCTAGGTTGGTACTATCGTAGCATTCAAAAATCTATTTTTCTTCAGGATATTCTCAAACACGAAATGGTGTAAATATATAAAAGAAATCGATTTTCGTCTTTTACAAACAATTACAAGTAAAGGAAGTAAAGATAATTCAACCGGTAAACATATATTCATTAAACTACATTTACCTTATATATAGGGGATAAAGATGTATCCCTCCCAGCTTGATGGTTCTGAAGAACCTGTTGACTAGAGAAAGATATATTTGAATCAAACTACTTAATTACCCAGATAATAACCCAAAAATTTAAAAGCCTTGTATTGCATAAAATATTTTCCTTCTTCATGGTTGCAGAATGTTTCAATCAGAATTAGAATTTAAAAAGTTACTCTAATTAGGATCAACAGAAAAAAAAAAATCTAAGTCATCCGACCAATATTAACATGAAAAGCTGGCGAAACTGAAATGAGAACTAGCAGTCATTGTATAGGAAATCTTGCTGAATAGAACCATATACGGATAAAATCATACAGCTAATCCATCTTCATAGCACTTTGAGAAAATAGATTAATCAGAGATTCATTATCCGTAGACATTTTTTTTTAAGGATCATTATCCGTAGACTGTGCACCAATTAAGTGATGCACTTATTTTACTGTGATATAAATGAAATAAATTTAAAGATAATCTAATTGCTGTGAAACCACCTAACAGGTTAGACAAGGTGAAACACAATGGTGGAAACGAAATTAAGGATGATCATTACCTGCAAATTGCAACAGTTACACTGAATGATGTATGAGCAATTAAATTCAAGTAAAATGAACGCCTCCAATCCACGTCTATCGAAGTTTCATCCACTAAGTTGCTCAACTGGGGGAGGAAAATTAAAAAAAGTTATTCGGCATCATAATGAACAGAATTCCAAAGCCTAACATCATAAAAGCTATCCAATAAACTTGAATGATTTTAGCAATCAAAAACAATAATTTGCCCACAAACTAAATAATATCACCACACATAATAAGTAAAGACCTTAATGCTATAAATACTTATCACGATCCAACTCATGCTATACCAAGGGCAACTAATTTGAAGCCATGAGGTATGCTAAGTACATTCTCAAGCATATTAACAGAAGGTCTAACTCTTTTTTTTTTAAGTCAATCCTACAGGTCAGACCAAAAAATCTTTCACTTCTTTGTATTTTTCATGCTGGTTTGTTATAAGAAATCTTGAAAACGTTAAACAAATGAATTTCAACGAATTTCGTTCATACTCATGCACCAGCACTATTTGATTGCATGGACAAAGGGTAAATGGTGAAACTTTCACTTCTTTGGAAATGTAAATGATTCTGACAGAAACACTTGGTAAAATTAAAAATACTAGTATGATCATGTCAAATGTATGAAGGACACATAAAAGGTAACAATAATAAGTTTAGCATGCAATTCGAAGAATATTGACAATAAATATTTGATACTGTATAAACTCCAGCAGCATCGTATATATCGAATTTAAATTACCTCGGGTGCCCACCTGCGTACAAAATAAGGATCAACACTCTCTGGATCATTGTTCGAACCAGAACCTCGAGAAACCTGTGGCAAAAAATCTTCTAAAAAGATTAACGACAATAATTTTTACAGAAAGGGAAAAGAATAGCATAAAGATTTTAATCATCATTACCATAAACAACATAAAAATCCAAAAATAGTGGTAAAATAACTTGGAAGCACCAACACTTATGATAGAAGGTGTGTCAGGTGCCTAACATGTGTCAGTATCCAAACTCCAGCACTAACATGTGTGATTACATTCAATTATGTCATTTTTAAAATTATAAGCAGTATCGACGTGAAGTGTGTCTGGTGTCCAACATGAGTTACAGTGTCGGACACCAACACATGTGATTATGTTCAATTATACCATTTTTTTTCTTCAAATTATAACCGGTGTCAGCGTCGGTGTTTGATAGGAAATGAAAAAGGAGATACCAATTTTCGGACAAAGAAAACGAGATCATCATCTTGTCGTCCTCTAGACTCTTTACCGCGAACAAAATACAAATCAAAGACATCATGCCAAAATTTCATATCCATTTCAACATCAGGAGCATCTTGCACTTCAACAACCGTTTTTCCAATTAAGTTTGAATGCTTCTTCACCATACTCAACAATTCATATCTAAAAAATAATGAAATTCCGCATGTTGCATGAGTAGAATTGTAATGAAATTAAATGAATAAAAGTGATGTGTGATTGTGAATAATGTACCTTGATGGGGTTTCTCCACCATCGCCAAGCATCTTTTTCAATTAAGAGATTTTACGGATCAAAGAACAAATTCTCAGTTTTCAGAGAAGACAAATGGAATTAACAGTTCGGTCGGTGTCACAAAAAACCTTATAATACATATATCTATATTTCTAATTTAGAGCATCGAAGTCGTTGTAGTATAGTGGTAAGTATTCCCGCCTGTCACGCGGGTGACCCGGGTTCGATCCCCGGCAACGGCGCTTTTTATCACTTTTTTACAGAAAATCGGTTTTTTTTTTTTTTTTAGTTTACTTGTGTATAATGAAACCAAACTCATTTCTCTATAATGAAAATTATTCGATATTTTCTGCTTCGAATACAAACTAGACCGAGAGAAACCAACATAAATTAGTTTGATTCTTGCTTTTCAATTTTAAAATTCTATAAATCTATCAGCTTTATTGAGCTCACTTTTTTGTCGGTGATATGAATATTTAAGTTGTTGATAATTGTTACAAATAATTTAAACTGTTCAATTAAGTATTCACATTTTTTAAATTTAATTATGTTATTTCAACTTTTGGTCAAAAAATTATGTTATTTCAACTTAAAAATTTCATGAAATAACTACTAATAAATAAGTTAATTATTTTTCTTCCCTTAAAAAAAAGTTGATTTTTTTTTTCTATCTTTGTGTGTGCTCGATTAGTTATTCCAACATTTTAATTTCATTTACTCAAAAATAAAAAAAAACATTTTAATTTCATTTTAAGGCAAACCGATCAATCAAACTACATATCAACAAATTAGTTTCAGTCGGTTTCACTTCCAAAAAACACTAAATTTTGAACAAAAGCGAATTGATGTAGATTTGGTCGGTTTGGATATTTTTATTTAGTAGAATCTGAACCAAATTGAACGGTAACACTCCATTTACATAAGGACGTGTAATGGCTTTTGAAATAACATCGCAACAGTTACAAATCGAGTATAAAAAATATATTTATTCAGATGGTTTAAAATGTCAAGTTCTACATAATCACGTTAACTTTCAAAATCTCATAAGACTAAAATACATTGTCAAACATTATGAGATAATTTTCTTAATAGATAAATGATTTTAAAAGTATCCACATTGTGCTCTAAAATTATTAAACTATAAATAAATGTTTTAATTCAAGGTTTACAAAACATAGTTTTAAATGTGATTTATGAAGACCGTGAATAAACTCCATCTATGTATTATTTATCAGAGCATGGATCCTTTAAGGATGACTTTTAAGAATCACTGCTAAACTCTGAGATGCAGCTATGAGATGGGGATATACATAGCCTGAAATCTTTAAGGAAAAAACTTAGGTACAATTCCTTAGGTGCTTTTCGTATGGTTCTTAACTAAATTCACCATGATTTCCTTTAATCCATAATTCTCTCAAAGTTTGTTATCTCCAAAAAAGTTGTATTTTTAGTTAAGAACCATACAAAAAGCACCTAATGAATTGCGCTTTGTCCATATTAATTTTGAAACTCAACTCTCAGGGTACGTCACAGTGTGACAAAAGCTAAAAAGAGTAGCCTTGTCTTTTTTGTTGAAAATTTGGGTAACTTAGTGCCGGATGAACCGAATATACCCTTTCAATGATAACTCCATTTCATGTTGTTTTGACTCTAATATTCAAAACTCAAAAGTCCAAAGTAATACATGTATTTTTTTTATAAAATAATATTAGCAATCAAAGTCTATTTCTTGTACTAATTATGCCTGCAATGATGCACATGTGAACCCATTATTATTAATGCCACTACTTGATTTTTGAAAATATTATCTACAATCATAGATGACCATTAGCTTAAATAAATAAAGGTCCGGTTTATTTAGACTTGATTTTGTATGAGTTTTTTTTTTATCTAATAATTAGCCTAATTCTTTATTTATGAAAATATTCTTATAAATATTTACAGGGAAATTAAAAAATTAAATTAATCATTTTTTGGAAAGAAAATTAAGGACCCGTTTGTTTTAGATTTAAAAAAAAAAAGATTTTCCTTTATATTTTTAAAATGGATTTTTTTTTTTAAATTTACTCAAAAATAGTAAAAGTTATTTCAAACTCATTTGATATAAGTTAAAAAGAGATTTTGACATTCACTAACTTAATTATTCATTGTTCAAGATTTTACATAGTAAAAATCACATATTTTTTTTCAAAATGACATCTTTCAAAAATGATTTTTATGAAAAGCTATTTGAAATAGCTTTTTTTTAGAGATTTTTTCAAAATTTTAGTATACAAAAAAATTATAACCAAATGATGAAATACTTAGAATGACATTTTAAGATAAATAAACTATTCAAACAGATTTTTCATTTGAAGCTTTCCTTGAAAATTTCTTTATTAAAAAAATTATAACAAAAACACATTACACTACCAAAATCTATTTTAAAAAAAGTTATAACAGACGAGCCCTATATTCATCTTAAAATTCGAGATTATCTTAATTATTTTTTAAATACTTTTCACCTCCACCTCAACGAGCAGCGGTTAAAATAGGAAAACTGTCCTCATGAACTTAACTCAATTGGTAAGAACAATTCATAATATATGCAAGTTGCGAGATTTGAATCCCGAACACCACAAAAAAGAAGAAAAAAAACTACTAGTAAAACTATCGTAATGATGTGACATACAAGATTTGTTTTAGATGTTGGTTCAACTAGAAGCCAAGCCTTAAAATCTTTTTCGCTTATTTAAATGCTAACTTATTGCAATTGATATTAAAGGATACAAGTAGTTTTTTGTTTTTTAATATCATATCATTCACTCGAAATTTAAAAATTATTCTTTCGAAATATAAAGATCCGTTTAAAAAACTGACATTTCTCAACAGACGCTCTTCCATACATATTAACTAGACTAGATATCATACTTGTATAGTTATGAGATATAGTTATATACGAACCGTATCGTGTCATATCATGTTGGTAGATGCAAGTAATATAATATACTGTATAATTTGCATAGCAAGTATAGTTGCATGATTAGGAGACGTGCCTAATCATGTCCTTATCCTTTTGTCCTTAAAGTAACCAAAAATATAGTTGCAAAGGTGTTATATCTACTCGTTTTAATATGTTTAATTACACAAATGATACATCAAAATTTACATGTATAATAGATTAATAATTGTTCAAGTGTGTGTAGGTACATGTATCTTTATAAGAACGTTATACTATTCTATAGCCACCATAGACTCATATAGAGGATCGTTTTAATATCTACACTGTAATCACACTAACTAGTTGAATAAGTTGCATTATCATGAAAATAAAAATAGTTGAATAGGTTAAACCAATGTGATTATAATTAGATCAGATCAGCTTTTTGAATCGGTTGAATCGGGAATAGGGGTCTAGTCTGGCTCATGCTGTCCATGAGAAACTACCATATTGTGATTATTTACTCGATGGCCATATTTCTAAGATTCACTTGTAAATTTCATCAATTAAAGAATTTCAGCCAAAATATTGCCCTCGATTCATATGTTGATTATAGATTATGTTATGTTCTTAGTATACTTTTGTCAACAAAAAAATAAATCTTAGTAAACTTTTCTTTAGAGGAGGTCCTTAATATACTTTTTTTTTGTTTTTTTTTGTTTTTTAGGAAAGGTCCTTAATATACTTGTAAGTTATAAGACTTTTTTCTTTTTTAACAAATGTAAGTTATAAGACTTGTATTATATAAATATGACTCACTTAACATTATGAATTGTACGCATTGAAGAAGAAAATGCAAAAACTCCCTCTTGTCTCTATTCTTGTATATTTTTTATATTAAAATTATTATTAATTAAAATGACATTGACAATTTTACAACCCTCTTCAATGTGATTTCAATTATGTTCCTTGAGGTTATAAAATCGAACTTTTACCACTGAGACAACACCTCATGAATGTATGCTTTCGATTTTTTTGCGTTAGTTTTGATTATTTTCATTAATAGTTTGAGTAATTTAACTTTATCATAGCATGTGAATGGAGTGAGATTAAAAAAATGAGATCAATTAAGAACAAATGAATTTGGATAATTCGAATATAGTCATTACAAGGAACAATCTCACTTTACTTGGCCTCTTTTTGTGAGAAACAGATGGTTAAGACATAAAAATAAAGTTTTGAAAATATCATAAAAATAATATGTTTGAAAAGATCAATTTATTATTCATAATTAAAGATCAGTTTTATTAAATAAAAAAAAACAGAGAGAGAAGAAGATACATAAATGTGTTTGTAAATAAGTCTAATGATATGACTCTGAATTAAGGATACTTCTTTTATTAAACAAAACCTTTAAGGATACTTATGTTTGAAAAGTCAACTCTTGTGATCCTTTGTCAAAAACAAAAACTCTTATGACTCCTTTGAAAGTTGATTCTAATACAGTATTGTCATCTATGACCATGATAAGATAGGATATAATTAATATCAATGATCAATATGGTGACAAATATTGGAGATATAAGATTAGGTACTTCCCCTAAAAAAACCGGTCCTTAGTTTATAAAATAGTATCAGTAGATTTAGTGTATATATTGTTATAATATAAGTATATAACCACCTCATTAGAGTACACTCTTGTTCTCGTGAGTTTAACTTACTTGATAAGGGATAATACGTAATATATGCAGGGGTTGTAGTTCGAACCTCAGACACTTTATTTATTCACCTTTAATTAAGGTGAATTTCTCTAACCGCTAAACTAATTATAAAGAAAAAGAAGGCATATTATTACCATCAACACAACAATTATATTCTTCTTTCAGTGTAAATTAGTGAAAAAAATAGCTTTATGGGGATATAAAATGTATTTTTTATACAAGAACGTATCTACACACAACTTAGCACTTGTATGAGTTGTCTTTATTTCATTTTCTATGTCATTATAGTGACTTACACAAACCTCTTCACATTAATTTTAACTTCTTGATACTCACACAAATTATCATATAAGATTTCGAAAAAACATTTTAAGAAATAATATCACAAGTCTCTTACACACTACACTACTTAAAATCAAATGTAAATATTCATATAAAATTGTGGGACACACATGAATTTCACTGGATAAAAGAACGAATAACACTTATCGTAACTAATAGTTCATATGACATAACTAGACTTTAATGTTTTAAATTTTCAGAGTCCTATAAAGAATTCATGGACGTGAGGTGAACAAACATTGCTGAAATATGCTTAGCAAACAATGAAAGCACCACCTTAACAGCTTCCTATTTTAAAATAAAAAACAACCAATCAATGTTCCTCAACATCCCTCTCATAACACCATCATCCAATTAATCACCTACGGCATTTTATTTATTTAATAATATCAAAAGGTGACCAAATTGTCATTAAATTAATCAAAATGATCCTCTTTGCTTGATTCAAAAGCTACAAATTTTTCTCATTTTTAAACCTGTCCATTAAATTTCCACACACGGTTTTCTAACCTTTGAAGATTACATTTTAACATCACAATCTTTTCTCTTTCATTGTACACAAGAGACAAATGAATGGTACATGGAATCTTTTGAGTATTTTTTTCACTATTAGATGTCACAGCCACTGCTCTAATATTTAGTATTTATTAATTCTATTGACAAAAACAAAAATCAGAAAAATATTTACTATTAGTAAATGCCAAGTTCTAAGACAGAATTTATTTATCTATATGCAAGATTTCTTTCAAGTTTCACGTGTAAATTGTTGTATGAAGCTGTTCCTTTAACTGTTTCATGTTAATTAGTTACTACATGCTTTTGGAATAAAACAGTTCATAAAGTCTTCATAGTTGAGTCTTTCTTTCATTTCCTTGGTTTTTGAGAAGAAATATTAGTTGCTAGCTAGGTTGAATTTTCATAGAGTATTCAAAATTCTTTCCCTTGGTTTTTGAGAAGGGTATTGTGATGTTGGATGGTAAAGATTTCAGATGAAAATTCTTTTATGAAAGCTGAAAGATCTTTAGCAAAAAACCTTTGTTGAAAATAAGTTCAAGCATCATTCAAGTTTAATCAAGCATCTTTGAAGTGTTGAAATGGAAGGGAGAGGATTTTCTGGTTTATACAAGAATTCAAGTGAGGAGTTATTCTTGAAGACAGTGATGGAGAGTCCTATTGGTATGCCTGTACCTACCATGGAGATGTTAGGATTCAAGACTGTTTCTCAAAGCTTTCGCACCGATAGTGAAGAGCTTTTCAAACGCTGGCTAACAAATGACCAAGAGGCAAGTTGATACATGATATATGATTACATAGTTCTTCAACTTTATATCTCTGGTTTATGTGTATTTGAGCACATATATACCAGTTAACTATGATAAAAAACGAAAATCTAGGACGATCTATCTCAGCCTTTTTCACTCATGATATGATCACATTATTTGTAAGATGATTTTTTGTCTTCTGTTTATTAAATATGAATTCTTTGACTATGGAACTTGTAATTGGATTTTACTTCTGTTACCTTTTCTACATTTATGGTTACAATTCCTTTGAATTTGATGT
>Ga0315913_1009933_pt1 | contig 11065 bp, 5 predicted proteins | sample MpolsnodulesMG_FD_207736 | JGI IMG/M metagenome (GOLD analysis project Ga0315913, IMG submission 207736) | Medicago polymorpha root nodule microbial communities from Los Angeles, California, United States - small nodules | ecosystem: Host-associated > Plants > Roots > Nodule | place: USA... | reverse complement strand
TGAACAAATCCTTAGCTGCAATTAATTAACAAATGTTTGATTCAGTAATTATAAATTTATTATAAGTGGACTAATGTCTACTTTTCATCAGAAAATGGAAATGTTGATGAAAACTTGTAATTTAACTTATCTAATTAAAGCCTCTCTATTCAAGTCAATGTAGAGTCTAGACCATGTCAGATTAATTAATTCATAGCTTGGAAATGGAAATATCAAGCTAGCAGCACATGGATTTCAAAAGAATTTTGACCATAGAGATCAAGTCAAATTCACTTAAATACTTATTCATAAAAAAAACTTTTTCTCTATGAATACAAAAGCTTACAAGATAATTTGCAGGTTGATATGTTGAGGTATGATAACAATTGAATCATTATGAGTAGCAGCAGCCTTATCCACCATAGCAGTTGCATTGTCAATGTGCATCACTCCATAAACTTCCTTATGAATTCTTAGTTTTGAGGTATAATCAAATGGTCCTGATCCTTTCCTACATACAAGAGTTTCACAAGATAGTAATTAAGTACTAACACTATTGAGAAGGATAAAATATCTTTTGAAAAAAGAACCAGTAGTATACAATACAATAATGGAGAGAGACCACAAAGAAAGATCTTATTGTGACAATGGAAGTCAATTTGTTGGCCAGAAATAGTAAAGGGGGGGTAGACTTGGACAGTTAGCTGCTTTATATAAAGGTGGCAATTGAGAAAGAATTGAACTCATGCTTTGCATGCTTCTCAAGTAAGTTTCATTTACCAATCATAATAATATGTACTACTAGTAGTAGTAATAGTAGTACTTTAGTAGTAGTAGTAGTAAGCAGAAGTAAAAAAGAAGAGAAGTAATTATAATAGATAAAAGTGATTAAAAGGAAGAAGTTGAGTCTTAAAGTTTAGATTGGGTCTAACTCAACCCGTACAAAACCGGTTTGTAAGGTGAGGACTATTCGTCGTTTATAAACACATTTTCAGACATATATCATCCAATGCGAGACTCTTAACATACCCCCCCTCACGCTCATGACTAAACATTTGGAGCGAGAACCGAGTGACCCGATAAAGGATACCAGGTGGTCCAAAGAGTTCGATATCATCTTAAAATTTAGTTTGGACCTAACTCAACTCCAACTAAACCGGCATGTAATAAGGTATGGATTGTCCAACACTTATGAACACATTTCATCTATTGTGGAACTCTTAACATTGAGTACGTCTCATAATTATTGATAAGTGGACAAACATTCAAGCATAGAAAAATCACGAGTAATCCTATAATTTGGACCGTAGTATTTAAACATTACTTATACTTTGTAACCCCTAAGCATTGTATAATAGAAAACTACATCAGTCATTCTATTGTCGTAGACGTAAGCATAATTGACTGAGCTCCTCTATTAATCTTGTCTTGTGTGTGTTAATTTATATCCAGAATCCAATAAGTTTAATCAATGGACTAAGTTGAGAAAAAATATATATCTAGGCATCCAGCTAAGAAAAGCTGGAAAAACACTTTAAACAGGTTGTCTTGATTGAAATGGACAGGTGGAATTGCTTGGTTTCTTTTGAACTTTGTTAGCCCACAAAACTTTCCCATCAAGGAAATATATGCAATACCAATCCCAAAATATTCCCAAGGAATCTCTCTATACATTGATTTCAAAAGGAAATGCCAGCAAGAATATAAGCAAGCTGAAACTGAACCAAGTGAATTTCAATTTCTAAACACACTGATCAAAGTAAATAAAATCTTTTCAACCACTCCATGCTTCATTACCTACCTGTACTACTCTGTCCTAATTGCTTTCTTGCATGGTTCATCCTCAATTATCTTCAGCAACATGATAAATATGTAAACTTTTTGTAAAACAAGATCAGGGTTTTTCACATTACAGCATTGTTGTCCTGCAAAGTTGATATAAGTGGACCATTGTAAAAGCAAACATTTAAAAAGATGATTCTCCACATGATAAAGTGGTAAACAACAAAAGCCAAAAACACAATCCTTGGACCTTGACAGGAAAATAAGTCATGGAATATTAGAATTTAAATCTCTCGAAAGAGTTGAGGTTATTTAATGCAACTAGAAAGTGAGAAGAATTATGATGATGATGATAATTCACGTTGTGTTATTATTCCATTGAAAAAAAGGTTGACATATTCATGATTCATATTATGATATAATTTCATGGCAAATATTAAATATGGCATAACAGAAACAGTGATATATATATATATATATATATATATATATATATATAGAGAGAGAGAGAGAGAGAGAGAGATTGTACATCAGTACATTGCATGCTCTTCTAATGAACTTGTATTTTTATATCTTTTTAACTTTTTCTTGTTACAAAATGGAAAGTGTTCCAACTACATGTCTTGGCAGCCATTATGCACCTTAGTATTGGTGGCAAACAGTTCCAACTACAAATTGTGTGCAAACAACTATCTCATTCACACTTGCAGCAAGACTTGTTATTTTGAATTCTTGAATTCAATGAGAAGTTATTGTTAGGTTGTTTATGACATTGTGATTGCGACAAATGATTTTTCTTTTTGCAAACAAATGATATTCTATCGTATCAATTAAGTCTAAGGTTTTTGTCATGTGCTTCCGCCATTTACCATTACTTCATCCGCCATATGTTTATGGCAGATTTTAGGCTCGTCGCCATAAGCCACATCAACAACAATAATCCTGACTATTTGAGAATCATATGTATGACATTGATAGTCAAAGCTTGTGTTTGTATGAAGTATGATTTGAGTTTGAATATGAAATTCTCGTATTAGTAGGTCATACAAAAAAAATTTGTCGTAAATCCTCACTGTGATTGATTCTCTCTACATAAATAGATCAAGATACTATAATTAATCAGATTTTTTTTCCTGCATTCATTTGATATTTGATATGTAATTAGTTGAGAATCAAAGGGTGGTGGGCTAATTAAGTTAGTAACAATTATATGAGAAAACGTTTTTTAAGAAGAAAAAAAAATTATAGGAGAAAACGTGTTGCATGTTGTAAAGTTGATTGATTATTAATGATCTGTAAATGGGTAAGAATTGAAGTGATTGAGGTAAGAAAATATGGACATATCATATGAGAAAAAACATCCTTGGTTGGTCCTAATAAACAAAGAAGGACCATGAGACTTTTGGTTTCAATGAAGTTGTCTGTTGCATGCATCATGATGCTGACTGGAGATGTATGTGGGGACCCTTTAGTGAAGGTTTTGAGTAGAGGAAGAAAGCTGGTCACATGAGAAGAAGGCAGTGGTCAATTGGCCATTGCCAGGAAGTCACATGCACAAAATTACAAACCTTTTTGCCGTATGGGAATATTAAGGTACTTTTATTTTGTGTATCATCACATTTTAGCAGTTTATGTGTAATCAAATCCTCCTTAGCAAATTATTCTAAAAATCCTCCATATTTAAACTTATAAGCGACTAGAAGAAGAATTCAAAACAAATGAGGATTGGTAATAAAAAAAACATATAAAGCCCTCAGACAACACAAAAAACAGATTAGCGCGACAGTATTAGTAGTATAGACAAAACTAAAAACAAACAAAGAACTGAAGAAAGAACACAGCAATGAATCAAACTTGGTCACGAACTTTGTTACTTTATATTGCATAGGTAAGCATAAGGTAGCTGTCTCAACCATTAGGCAATAAAGTCTTTGTTATAAGCTCCAAATTTATACATTTTTTTAACTAGTACATATGTGTATGCGTGTGTGTATCTTATTACCAGTACTGAGAGAGTAACAATTTTTTTTTTTTAATATCTGTGGTTTCTTCAAAATATTAATTTTTTGATTCATAATTAAATTTAAAGTTATTAAATCTATGATAATTTAACAAACAATTTTGCATATTAGAAAGCCCAAAAAATAAAATTTAATAAAATTTTGCGTATTTAGATAATTTTAGGGCGCTTGAGAGCAATTTTGAAAGTCTAAAAGAGTAATTTTCAATTTTAAAAAATAAAAGCCCATGAGGTAGCGTAGTTAGCCCATGATCAGTAGAGAGTTGGGCTAGTAAACATAAACTGGTAGGTCCAAATTAAGAAAATTGCTCTTCACCCTTTTTGTTTTTGCTCATTCACCTGCCTACGTGAATTAACTCACATTGAAAAAGCTGAACATGAGTTGACTCACACCGGACATAATTAAGAAAATGAGCAATTTTTGGGGCGGTTTTCATGTCTTGGCTGTTAAAAAGTTCTAATGTTTTACTATCACAGATTATTCAAAATCACGTGAATTTGGAGGTTCTTTTTTTTTCTTCTTAATCATGAGTACGTTAGTCGGATGTAAAGTCTGATTAATGATTCTTTCGATAAAGATTTAACCTTATCCTCCCAAAGACCGCAGTTCATTAATTATTTGAACTTAGTTACTTGATTCAATTTTCTGAACTACTATTTAACATAGTCATTATTATTGGAAGGAATGTTAGGCCTTAGTCCTTGATCTTATTGACCTCTGAATTCTTAAACTCTAGAGCACATGATATTTTAGTTGCAGACCCAGGTAGTTTTTCCTGCATTGTTCATATTATCTGTTGCTTTCTAATTGCTGTCTCGGTCCTCCTCATTTCGTATATAAGCTAAGTAACAAATAAGAAGTTGAAAATGCGTGACATGTACATGTATTATTGTTTGTTACACAACATCCAAATTTCGAAAAACTTATCACTATCATAATAACATTGCATACATTAGCTTACCAAAATCCAATTAAACAAGTTAAAGACGGGAACTAATCAAATGTAAGATATATTAGAGGAAATAAAAGTAGAGGGTAATGGATTAATTATATGGCACAAGGTTTTTAAATAATTGTGTAAGCTAAGGCATGTCAAGCAGATGTAGGTTGGTCCAGTTAATAAGGATTCAATTTAAATCTCACAAAGACTTGAATTTGAATTTTGTTGCCAATGTGAGGACTTCATTGTCGGTTATATAAGATGTAAGCAATCGTGTAACACTCTATTAACTTTGAGATTTTTGACTCTAGTGAGTTTCCGAGACTCAACTCGCCTAAACTGTAATTTATATATAAAAAAAGTCAAGGAACATCAAACTGGTGGTTGAACACTATTGTGTAACACTCTATTAACTTTTGAGATTTTTGACTCTAGTGAGTTTCCGAGACTCAACTCGCCTAAACTGTAATTTATATATAAAAAAAGTCAAGGAACATCAAACTGGTGGTTGAACACTATTGTGTAACACTCTATTAACTTTTGAGATTTTTGACTCTAGTGAGTTTCTGAGACTCAACTCGTCTAAACTTTAATTTATATATAAAAAAAGGAAAGGAACATCAAACAGGTGGTTGAACACTATTGTTAGCTTTGGCTCTAATCATGTTGGCTTTACGTGTAACTCTAACATGATACACACTCATAGCTAGAACCACAACAAATGCAACACCAAAGATAATTCCAACAATGCCACCAGCTCCCAAATGTTTCCTACCTTTGTCTAATTTTCCACCTTTGCTTTCATGAATTTGAGTAGCTTCTACAGCTAAAGGTAAGGGTGAACATTTTGATGAAGTGCATGGATCATCTTTGTTATGATCATGCTTTTGTGAATTAGGATGAAAGAATTCATATGCTGATGGTGAAAATGCTTCAGGATTTTGGTAAACAAGTCCATGAGGTGCTCTTTCTTGAGATGTAACAATAGTGACAAGTGATAGAGAAAGGAGGAAGAAACCAATGGGATTGATCATTTTTTGTGTTTATGTCTAATTGACTTTTTTTGTTTGTTTTACACTTGGAAGTAGAAGAAGTTGTGATTTGTTTGGATGATGATAAATTGTGGGGTGGCTTGAATTGGGTTTTATAATGGCTAAGGTTATGAAGGAGTGGTTGTTCCTTGGACCTTAATTTTAGTGTTGGGAAAAGGATGCTATGAATGGGGAACAAAATTATTGGCTTTGCTTTCAGAATACCCCAACATTTACATTGAATAACTATTTGTAATTTCTAAATTGTCCAGTATGTTGTTGAAATGACGACGGAAAAGAGGCGGAAAAAATAAAATTAATCCATAAATTTAGTGCCTCTAACATTTAGTGACAAAATTAGAGTCGGATCTTGCATTTTTCCGTTTGATCAGGTCGAGTTAGATTTCTGATTAAAACAATTTTCGCCGTACTTTCTACCTTTTGTTATTTGAAACCAAAATTTCTTGAATCAGTCCTTGTACTTTGTGATTGTGTAACAGATGTAACAGCTCTAACTACTACTAGATTCCAATTAACAAATAACTACTCTTTAGATTCGGGTCGTCTCTATCTACCACTTAACTTTCTTTGTTTTTTTTTCTCTCTTCTAATTGAGTTGGTATAATCCTTTATCCATGTGGGGTTTTTAATGTTTTTTGTCCTTGTTGATATAGGATTACATTAAAATGGTTACGCTTGCAATAAAAGTAATGTATTGATTTGGAACAACTATAACTATAGGGCATAAATGTCATATAGCTTGTTGTCACAACCTTGTACATTATCTGGATTGTGTTTGACGTGGCTCTAAGAATGAACTTCATACTTGAGTAAGTGGGGACTGTGTGTGCTTGGTTTATGTACTTGAGTGCCTTACTCAATGTATTTACTATGAGTAATTAATAAGGACTAGGGTGAAATCATTCAATAATTTGTCAATGCATTTAGAAGATTAATCATCATTCACTTAAACTAAGTTTCACGGATAAATATTGGGTGTTCATTAGGAGTAATAATAGGCAAAACCATCTTACATAAATACAAGTCATTAACTAATTATTTTCCGTGGTTTAAAAAAGAACATCAAAGTCTCCGTGAACATAAGTCAGTGATAGAAACAATATATTATTATATGTAGGAATTGTGGTTCGAAATCTGGACACACCACTTTTCACCTTAATATGTGAATTATAACAATTAGGTAAAAAAAACATCAAAAAGTTTATAACAAATAAGCCAAAGTCGTGGTCTCTTATTCTTATTAACGTGTCACTTTGTGATTAGTCAAATGATTTTTTTTATTAAGTCTTGATCAATTGCTTATGAGGAGTTGTCTTAAATCAATGTCTAAGCCGCCAATTATTATAGTGTAATGAGGGAGGTTTATGCTTTGCTTAGTCGCAACGTGGAAAATGAAAAGCAATTGAAGCATGGGGTAACCTTATAGCTTAGCTTAGAGGAGCAGCAAAGGTGAGGTTGGCCTGCTCTACCACATTATTGCTATGCCACAAAATTAACGCATGCAAGAGGTGAATATATAGCAAATATTGTTCAAATAGGCCACCCTCACTCCACTACGCATATGTTCATATGATGGGATGTTAATAATACCCAAAAAAAAAAAAAAAATCATGTCGGTCAGAGCTGGCTCTTTTTTATTTTTATTTAAGAGTTATAGGGAGCATACTCTGGTGGTTGTAAAGAGTAGTTTAAAATAGTGAGAATACATTCCCAAGGAAGGTATTATATGTAGTTTTTTTTTTTACAAGAGAGGGCAAAGCCCAAAAAAGAAACAAAACTAAAAAGCTAATCGAACATTCGTAAATATGCAAGCCTCAGATAAATCATCAAAAAAGATTCTTCGGACTTCACTAGGAGGAGACTCCAACACTAGTAAATTAAAATGATCCGTAGAAATGCTTAAGTTAGCGAGTCAATCTGCACTCTTATTTCCTTCACGCCAAGTATGGTTGAATTGAACATTCCAACTCATCTTCAACAGCTTTCGGATCTGGTGGACTAAAACAAGAATATTCTCATTGAACTTAAAATTATCAGAAATCATGTCGATCAAAATCTTTGAATCACTTTCCACTCTAAAATGAGAGTAATGCTCCCTCCAAGCCATGTCCAAACCCAAATATAGCCCCCACATCTCGGCATGTAAGGCATCACAAGCTCCAATCTTTTTAATGTAGCCTTTGATCCATCTATCATCTCAATCACAAAAAAGACCGCCACATCCAGCAATAACCCCCATATCCTTGCAAGCACCATCACTGTTGAGCTTGATCCAACCTTCTTGAGGCCGCTTCCAACCTATATAGATGATGTCTTTCAACTTTGGACCAATATGAAGATGCTCCAAGTTATATTCTTCAATATCTTGGACGAATCTCTAAATTAAAGAAATTGGGTTGTTCGGCCTAATGAAATCAGCTTAAAAAATAGTTTTATTCCTCCACTTCCACAAGTACCAACACGTCGTCATGAAAGTTGTCTTCCAACGTAAAGTGTTCGTCCCAACGTCTTTCTTATTGAGGTTATTGAAGAACCAATCCCTGCAATCGAAAGAAAAGAAATTAGTTATAAAATCAGAAGGAACGATGTAAAGCCATACTTGAGTTGTGTGGATGCAATCACGAAGCACATGAAGAACAATTTCATCTTCATTTCCACAACACATGCAAGTAGGAGAGATTCCACCACCCCATCTATTCCTTCGGAAATTTGTAAGAATGCATTGATGCACAGTCAACCAAATAAAGGTTTGGATGCGATGTGGATCATGCCACTAATACTTTTCCAGTCACCCTCCACATCCAAGCAGTCCTGATGCTGCAAGGAATAAGCACTTTGAACTGTGAAATGGTGGGTATTGGTTCCATCCCACCCAATAGTGTATGGACCATCATCATCATTAGGGATCGAAAGCGCAAGAATTTGACTAACAGTATCAGCGGGCAAGTTGTTCATAAGGAAATCAATGTTCCAATCTCCAGAAGGACTAAGAACATTCCTAACTGATAGAGTTGTATCCATTTAGGCCTCGTTACCTATAGATATAAGTTCTCCATTGTTAGGAACCCACTTATCTAGCCAAAAATTAGTATTACGACCATCCCCAATATTCCACACCACATGACCTTGAAAATCATTCCAAATGTTTACCAAGGCTTTCCAAAGAGGAGAATCGTAAGGTTGTGCGCTAATGCTAGCAATGAGGTCATTAGTACGTCCATATTTGTTGTGAAGAACTTTACACCAAAGGTCTTCCGGATTTTTAATCAAATTCCAAAGGATCTTCATGAGAAATGCTTCATTCATCTTATGAGGTTGTTAGAGTCCAAGACCCCCATCAACTTTAGGCATGCAACAAACATCCCAACTAATCAGATGGGCTTTCCTACCTTGTTCAGAATCTGCCCAAACGAAACCCCACTGAATTTTATCAAACTTATCACATATTGTCTTGGGAATCTTAGCATACTGCATATGGTAGTAGGGAATTGTGCTTATAACAGACTTGGCGAGAGTGATCCTACCAGCCAAACTTAAACATTGTTTCTTCCTACCATTCACCTTACTCTGAATTTTGCTAACAATATGATTAAACTTGCCTCTTAAACTCTTTCTTGGAGAAAGATTAGCCCCAAGATACATGCCCAAGCTATTGACCTGATTAAACCTTGTGTGATGTAAAATCTCCTTGCGAAGTTGGATATCAATATTCTTGCAGTGAATCAATATAATAATTTATTTATCATAAGAAAAATATGAAAAAAATAGGAAAAATATCTAAATCTATTTTTATCACTAAAAAAATTAAAAGTGGTCTATTGGATTTTTTTTTTTTCCTTAAACGGATGTGCCTAAGATAGGCATCATCCAAATCTTTTAAAGAAAAAGTGATATACAAAAGGAAGGAGGACCGAACCTAACCCGCAAGCAACGTTAACAAAACTTATAATAAGGAAGATCATGTCTAGATTCATTGCATTTTGTCTAAAAAAAATGATTAATTAGATTTTTAAAAATGTTTGGCTGGATTAAATTCAATCTATTAACAATTTTATTGTGCAGTTGACGAATTGGATTGATAATGGATATAAATGAATTTTTGTAAGAACCAGAAAATTTTAATTCAACTGTTTACTCAGTAAAAGTCATTCACAACGGAAAATAGTTTTTAAACACATAATCTTGAAAATAAAATATGACTTAAATGCAATTTGACATCCTTTTATAAATCAGAGTAAAGCTTAAAAAATATAACTGAGAAATTCTAACTCTAGACATTGTGATCCAACTTTGATGGACTCCAAAATGACTTATACCTGAAAAGTAAACAACTAAATAGCGTGGGATACTACGATCTCAATGAGTTCTCAACTTCGAGATAAAACATACTACGCCACATTACAAATTGTTCTGGACCGGTCAAAGACATGAGCTTAACTGCTTAGGACCAATTACAAACCAAGCCCAAATGTTGCATTTGGCAATTTACTCGCAACACACCACTTCTCCGCGCGGAGGGGGGGTGTGGTGGTGCTTGGAGCAACTGAGATCTGTTCAAAGGAACAGTAACGTCTCTTTTCTCGCAAATATCTCATCGACGGTTACACTTCTGATGATTTCGTAACCGCCGGACACACGTGTGCCATTACAACGGCCCTGCATTCACTCACCTCTATAAATAAGAGGCTCCTCGCAGCCTCCAAGGTAGAATCTCTTTGACTCTAAAACCCCTCATTCTGAACCTCTACTTATTTGAGCGTCGGAGTGTCTGCAGGTACACACCCCCCATTCGGTCCAACGCTCAATGGAATACTTTCACCACGGTGAACCACTACATTCAACCAAGCACCGACAACCACCTTCTGATTAGGTACGATCACAAACATTTATCAAAATATCATATAATATATGATACTTCTACTTTAAGATAAAGTTTTCCTTGGGATCAAAACTGATCAAAGACATACATATGTTATCTTAACTAACTGCCACGAGCACAACTTATATGTCGATGTATCGCTATAATAAAGTTTTGCAAGTGTCACCCCCACTTACCTGCCTAAATCGTAACTGACACCTAAGGTTGATTCTGTGATCGGGGGTTGTGTTAGCTTACTTATCTGCCCCACTTTACATGACTTCCTAGTTACATATATCGAACTAGGGCGGATGCTAGCGTGAGCGACCAAAACAGGTCTCTCACGGTGCAAATTGAGTTTTCACCATTAGATATATTAATTATTTATTGTGCGGTCAAGATGATTCACCTGTAACTTGTTTGAACAATAAGT
>Ga0315913_1009931_pt1 | contig 11065 bp, 5 predicted proteins | sample MpolsnodulesMG_FD_207736 | JGI IMG/M metagenome (GOLD analysis project Ga0315913, IMG submission 207736) | Medicago polymorpha root nodule microbial communities from Los Angeles, California, United States - small nodules | ecosystem: Host-associated > Plants > Roots > Nodule | place: USA... | reverse complement strand
TTACAAAAGTTGTATAAAAATAATTGTACAAATATCATTCATCTATTTTAATTATATTGTAATGTTTTGTTCTGGTTTTTTGTTGTCCTTTTGTTGTTAAAGAGTTGATAATGGACGTGAGTATTTGCCCTTAGGTGCTGAACAAATTCTAAAAAGTTTGATCCGGCCCAGGAACTACGAAGAGATCGGGGCACTCCTGGAACCACCAGACGAAGAAATTAGTTTAGATGATTTGTGATAATATGCTATGATTTAATTAATTGCGTGTTTTATATTGTTTTAATTGTGTGTTAGTTATGTGTTGTTGAATTAAGTTGTTGCATTATGTTTTGAATAATATATATATTATTTAAACTTTCATTATGTTTGAATTTACGTAAAAGATGTTCATTTATTCGATAAAATAACTGATGATATGATGTCCGGATTATGAAATCCGGATACACACAGGGCGTAAGTGTATTCTGGATTTCGAAATTTGGAAAGCTTCAGCATATGATCCTTTTGTATGGACCACATTGCACCAAGACTTTATGTGGTCCACAACATCCAAGGACCTCTATAAATACACCCTCTCCGGTTTTCAGCGTCAATACCAGCAAAACACAGAAACACAACAAAGAAAACCATGCAAATTTTTGTCATTAAGCGGAGGATCTTTCTCAGATGGTCGCAAATAGATAGCTCTCTATTTGACCGTGTCCGCGTGATGAAGATTCTCCGCATGCTGACAAAAATATATAGATACATTTATGGTTGCTCTATATTTGAATATCAAGAGGTTTCTATGAGCTAGATCTTGCTGTCTGCCAGATGAATATGTATTTGGCAAGATAACAGGATCTAGCTCAGAGAAATCCTCTTGAAACACCTTGCCTTTTTTCATTTTGTTGCAGATCTAAAAGATTCATCATTTATGTTATTATGATTTTTTTTAACTTTTTATTTGTCTTATGTTTCTTCTTTTTATGTTATGTACCTTTGTTCTATTTTTTTCCAAGCCATCCGCCAAGAAAACGCTCCAAATAAAAGGGCCTGATGAAGTTCGAACTTTAAAATCCGGAAAAACTTCGTGCTATCTGGATTATAAAATCCGAAACACCTCAGTAACATTTTGGACGGTGACGTTTCCCCAAAAGTTTGGCTGGTTAGTGGAGTTTTAATGTGTTTTTTGGACGGTTTTGAATGAAAAACACGTTTTCTTTGACTTCCAAATGACCTAGGACTTGTTTAAGGCTATAAAAAGGCTTGGATCTTCAACATTTTCCTTCATTTTTCTTCACCTCCTTTCTTACATTTTCTTCAAAATTTTTTTAGTTTTTTAGGTAGTTTTTAGGAGTGTTTGTGGTGTCATGGTCATTGTTGACCGCTCATACGACCCCTACAATTGCATTGTAACTTATGCGGGGGTCGTATAACGGTCAACAGAGACCTTTGACATCAAAGAAAGACACAAAATTTCATAGCGTATCCGTCCGGATTTTATTTTTCGGAAACACCAACAATCTGGTTCGGAAAACGTAATCCGGACCAGGGGTATTTTTGGAGTTTTTGCAGGGCGCGCGAGAAGGCAGCATGGTGGGAAAAGAAAAACTCTTATATTAAAACAACGTTATGTCTAAGTACAATTGATGTCTAATAACCGGAGGATCTTTTTCCATCCAGCAGGCCTCTAAGAATTCTGCTCTTTACCCAAATGGTTTCGCTCATTCCCAAGTGAAATTCCATATTTACCCTTACGCACGTTAACTCACGTAGCGTGAGTTAACTTGCGCCAATTATAAGAGTAGCGTGACTTAAGTCACGCAGTGTGAGTTAAGTCACGCTACGTTACTTAAGTCAGTTAAGAGCAACACAACAACACAGAACCTTATTTCCAACTTCTTCAAAACACGAAAATTCCACCCCAAAATCCGAATTTCACCGTTCTTGCGCCATTCAAACCAAATTTCGTCCACAACATCAAGTAAGTGATTATTATCCTTATTCTTTGCATTATTTTGGTTGAAAATTTCGAATTTTTGTGCATGGATGTTAGTTTTGATGATTGTTAGTGACCAAATAACTTAGGAATTGTTGTTTAGATGTTGTTTAGGGTACAATGTGGTAGTTTAGGGTTTAGAAATTGTTAGATTACATAGTTGTTTGAAAATTGCACACTACGTGTTCAGTAAAATGCCTCAATGATATTTTTTTATTTTTTTGGATTGTTAATGATGTAATTAGTTGGAATTATGTTTGTTAATATTGATTATAGTTAATTTGACTGCAATGTTGTAGTTTATGCATTCAAATGACATTGTCGACATTATAGTGTTGTTGTTGTATTATTAAAGATGACACGTGTGTTGCTGTCGAAATTATGTGCAAATGTGTTAAAGATTTTTTGCTTTTTGTGCAGATATGTCTGAGCAGGAGAGGCCGGATATACTTAGGTTAGGGAGGTTTGCCCATACTAGTAGTGCACGTAGGGAGAAGCAAGCACTACAGCTTGCGGACGGTCGAGGGAGAGTGGGGGACACGAGACTTGCTACCGTTGATGCTGCGGGGGGATCGACGTCACAGACGAGTCCATCCCAGATAGTGGACCCGACATAGTACCAACATGAGCAGCATTATCATGAGCAGGCGTATGAGGAGCAACATTATCAGGAGCAGCCTAAATTTTAGTCGGGTTTTCAGTATCAGGAGGGGTATGAGTATCACTAGGGGTATCAACATCAGTTTGACGAGGGGTATCAATCTGAGCAGCAGTATGTCGACCCTCCTCAGCAGCAGCCTGAGCAGCATCCTCAACATCATGGAGAGCCTGGTATGGAGGATGAGGATGGGGGCTTTCCAAGGTGGCCTTACGAGTTGTCACTTTTACCGGACTTCGGTAAACACGTGGCATGCAAGCTTTGGAACGGTAAAACAGTAAGTATAACTTGCTTTATTTAATTTAATGGTATTTTACTATTATGTCAAGTTTACTTTATGTAGAATATGTTATGTTTATTTAATTTAAGTATAACTACGTAGAATATGTCATGCTTATTTTACATATTTAAGTATAATTGATTTATTTTTTACGTAGAATATTTTATGTTTATTTCATGTTTGTTTTACTTATTTAATTTTTTTTTTGTATTTCAGATGCAAACGAATCGTAAGATGACTGACGTCTCGCACGGGAGAAAACTTAAGCTTTCTGCCTTGTCACTTCCGTTGTCGGTAGAAGCTAACCATTGGTTCTGGGTACGACAACATCTCCCACGGGTTAGTGTGTGCCATGACTGAGAGATGGCATCAGGAGACCAGCAGCTTCCATCTGTCTGTTGGGGAGATGACCATCACACTAGATGATGTGGCTTGTCTTCTAGGCATCCCCGTCGCTTGATGGCTCATTCAGGAGGATGATTTAGATCATGACCAAGGTGTAGACCTGATGGTGACTCACCTGTTTTTTCCGGTGGAGTAGGCGAGTAATAATTCAAGAGCCTTTGTCACTTACTTGTCCCTGAAAGAGCGTTATGAGCACCTGTTGAATATGTGTAACCATTTGCTGGGGGAGGAGGATTTATCAGAGGAGGGGAGCAGGAGCTGAGTCGTATTAGGCCCGCCTGTGTCAAGGCGTTCTTGTTGCTCTTGCTTGGCTACACCCTTTTTACCGGCAAGAACAGCAAAACCATTAATCTGCTGTGGATGTTTGCGATTTGGGATTTGGCTAACATAGGCACGTGGTCATGGGGTGCTATGAGACTTGCTTTCTTGTATGAGCAGCTGAATCTCACCTCCAACTCAAATGTTGGCTCTGTTGGTGGTTACATGAGCTTGCTTGTGGTAATATATTTTTTTCTTCCTTTTTTAAGTTAAACGTAAATGTATAGTTTCTTGTATGACACTTGTGTGATGATATAGATTTGTCTCTTTGTGTTTGCAGGGATGGGTTATAGCCCATTTCAAACATGTGGTTCCGAGGTCGAGATATCTAGATTACGCGGGAGAACCCGTATGTGGGTAGATGGAAACCTCAGAGGGGGTTAAAACATGCTGATCACTTCAGAGGCTTGTTGGATTCAATGGAGCATTGTCATGTCACCTGGAGGCCGTACGAGCACCGACGAGACGTGACGCCTTTTCAGAACGTGTGCTGGTAGTCCGGATGGATCATGGCTGGGAAACAAAAGATGGTGCGTCACTTGCCCGAGCGGGTTGTGAGGCAGTACATATATGTTCAAAAAGTTCCCCGACCTCCTACTACGATTATGCCTCTTGCCCCAGCAGATGTGGCTGCTTCCTTCTTGGAGTTTGCTCTGCATATCGTTCCCCAGCAGCAGAGGGGTGCCCTGGTCCCAGACGACGAGCCTTGGAAGCATTCAGATAGTTACATTAGGTGGTTCTACCGTGTATCCCATCCTCTTATCGTCAACCCTGCTCTAGAGTCTGACATTGTCATGCCGAGACCTGTCTACCAGGATATTCTTGTTGACTAGGAGTGGGCCAGACATCCTCCCGATCCATTGCAGGTCATTACCAGTATGCGAGGAAGAGTGGGGCATACGATGCAGATTCCATAGGTGGTTTCAAATCCACTCTTCTTCGGCATTTTGGAGGGCCTCCGTACCGATTATAGCGTGTTTGAGCAGCAACCGGTTCTGAGGAGGAGGTCTAGGAGTCCACAGGAGCAACAATAGTGTCTTATTTTAGGACTTGCTTTTATATTTGTAGTATTTTTATGACATTTTGTTGGATTTGAATGTAATACATTTACATTTGCGCGGTTGCGCCTCTTTATGACATTTGCGTTAATTTTCGTTAAAATTGCGTTTCTAAATTATGAATGAATGCATGTTCTATAAATTATGAGTTTTGGTTGAATGAATGAATGGTTGTAGCTATGTATGAGTATGATTCTAAATTATGAGTTCAGGGAACAAGGCAGTAGCTACTGCCTGTCTGTTCTGATGCGCACAGAATCAGCGTGATTTAACTTGCGCTAGTGTTAACACTAGCGTGACTTAAGTCACGCAACGTGGGTTAACTCACGTTGCTTTTGCACTAGCGTAACTTAAGTCACGTAAGGATAAATATGGAATTTCACTTGGGAATGAGTGAAACCATTTGGGTAAAGAGCAGAATTCGGCCTCTAACTCATGATGGGTCTAATGAGCCAACATATTAGCAACCTTATTCCTATGAGAAACACGTTAAAAACACCCTCCATCATTTCGGATTTCATAATCCGAATGAGGTGTGGAAAGAGGGAAAGAAACACTCTATTCCTATTTCTATTAGTGTGAACAAGTTACATCCTCAGAAATACTAAGCTGGGTTTTAACTTGTATGATAATATTACTCCATCTAGTTCGCTTCTTACTGTAATTTAGTCTTGTATGCATGTCTTCAGTAAACATCATACATTCATGTCATTTTGCTGGTGACAATCTCATTCAACATTTAGAAAATGATGGTGTCAACATCTTATAAAAAAATTGTGTTATTATCTTTGTCAAAAAAACATCTAAGGTCGAACATAACCACTTTCATTTCTTGATCTCTTCAAATAATCCTTTTTTAGTTAGAGGCTCTTCAAGTATTCTTTAAAAACCAATTTTCTTGGCATCCAAATATATTTTTTGTTATTTTTTTGACCAGATCTTTTTATTTATTTACTTTATAGCATCCAAATATCTACAACTATGTCAAAAATACGAACACCTTAATGGATTACTAGGTGGTTTTCTAATAGTTTGGATTGAATTTACCAGTTTATCAAAAAAAAAAAGAAGTCACATATTAATTTCCACCCTTATGTGTAGATGAAAATAAACTGGTTCAAAATAGAGTTTGCAAGAGATGGAGATATCCAAACCCATTGAATACGCGATTGAGATTCAATTACTCATCACCATCAAATATCGTCATGTAGGAAAACAAATTTTTATTTGATTCCAAATTCCACCAAGCAAGGCACCTTCCGAAACTTCAATCAGGCTTAAGTGCCACCTGAACTACATGTGTGTTTTTTTCTTTGGTGGTCCCTATCTTTTATTTATTCCTGTTTTTCTCTTTGAGCGGTTATCATTTAGACAAAAATATTGAAACAAAAAGCGTTGACTGGCTTTTTTTTACGCAAAGCGTTGACTGATTTTGAGCTGCATTTTTAAAAATAAAAGAAAATAAATATCATTGAGCTGTACGTTTTCTAAAAATAAATACTATTTTGTTTTTTGAAACTAAATACTAGATAGAGTACCTAAAAAAAACATTTTGCATGCTGGAAGTAAATATATTATCATCTCATACATATGATAACATTCACTACATATTATGAGCCAGATTGATAACAAGGAATACATATGATAACATTCTCTACATATTATGAGCCAGATTTGATAACAAGGAATATAATACAAACAATATACAAGTACATTGAAAAGCATTATTTGACATGAAATTTACGCACTCATCTTTTGTGTATTGTTTGTTCTAACGATCGTATATCAACAACATTATTTAAAGGAGAGCGTTCTGAACGAGACAAATGTAATGGACGAAAAGAACAATCAAAGCAAAATCGCACTATACTTCAAGAGATAGTGGTAAAAAGTTGTTGACACATTGAAAAATGTGTCCAACAACTATAATCAACTTTAAACCTAATCTCTAAGCTTCTCATCATCTATAAATACAAGAAAGTTTGAAATATCAAGGCAAGAGTTCAATCTCCATTGAATATTCAACTTGTTCTTGAAATCTAAAGTAATAAACTCTTCAAACAACAAACTACAACTCCCTACTATATGTCCATCACGTATATTCTGAGTTTGTTTTAAGTCATCTTAAGCACGGGTAGGGATGGCAATTGGACCCAAACCCGATGGGTACCCGCAAAAAATACTCACAATGGGTAGAGTAAAACACCGCTTTCATGAGTTTGGGCACGGGTCCGGGTAATATCCACAAATTTAAATGGATATGGGCACGGGTAAGGGTATTATACTGCCCAGCCCTACAACCTCGCATATATATATTTATATAATATCATAAATAATTTTTTTATTTTTGAAGTATAATTAATTAATTTATCTAGCTATTTAAGCCTAAACCAAAAACTACTTGATACAATAACAGCTCCATCATGCAGTGTACAATTTTGTAGGCATATTTTGGATGATTTTTATTTGACTAAATACTACGATTCATACTATTTTATGAGTTAATTTTAAAAAATTTGGAACATAGTTTTATTACAATTGTGATGTTTTTATTGTCTTTTCATAGTTAAAGTGCGGGTAATGGGCACTTAGGTACCCATAGGGTATGGGGAAGGACACTAAAATTGTTACCCACGAGGGTACGGGCACATGTATTTTTTTACAAATGCGGGTATGGGGAAGGACATTGTAGTACCCTACCCATAGGGTACCCATTGCCATCCCTAAGCACGGGTTGAGAAGCTTTTTAAACTAAGAGATTAATCTTTAACCATAATACACTTTTACGTGAAAATATCGTAATCTCTTCATCTTTAACACCCCAACTCATAAGAGATATGAGATATGCGAATTAATCACATATTCTATGTGTATTCATATCATCAAGATCTTTAACACAAGTTGAGTGTAAACTAGATCATAAGCACCATCATACATGTAATTTTCTCAAGTCTATCCTTTATGTTAGATTGAGAGGCATTGACCAAAAATCCTTTCTAGTTTGAAAGGTGAAAGGTTGAAGGGCACCAAAGTCCTCACCAGATTTAACTTTTAATTTGCTAAGTTGTAAGAGTCCAACTATTTCCTTTAAACCTAACTCATGTGGACTATGGTACATAAAAATCAAATTTTTTTTTTAATGACATGTTAGAATTATTTTTTAACAAAACTAAATAAACTACTTTAGAGAAAGTGTGTGTTATATCTATTAAAAAAATGATTGCTCAATTATCCGTCGAAATTGCTCATATTTCTACAAAAACGATCGGAAGTCACGACTACATTAATATTTACACACAAGAAAAGTTTATCGAAAGTTACGTCTTGATCAGAAGCAAAATTGAGAGTCCTATACATCGAGCAAACATCTTAAAAATAAGGTCCGATATAAGTAATAACACAATTTTCATGGAGGCTCAATCGTTTCCATGAGCCCAAGATAAATACTAAGTGCGGTTAATTCGTTCTTTATTTTGAGAATTGCTTTATCCACCTCTTAAGTTGCTCAAAACCCCTCAAATTTATTGAGTTGTAAGTTGTTACTCTTGATCCCACATATTTTTTGGGAGTTACAATCCGATAGTTTTTTTTTTTTTTTTTTTTATCGTGTTGTAACTTCTGATTTACTTATTTTCAATGGCTGAGCAACGTGAGGACACTCTAATTGGTAGGTGCCACACTCTAATTGGCCAATGGTATGTACTATTGGTACCTCAATGGTACACAAGTGGAATCCGAGGGGGAGGGATATAGCAATTTTCATGTACTTATAATTATAACTCGAATCAAACTATAAAGAAAAAGTGATCGAAACTTCAATTCTGAATCAGGTGCATATCCAAAGATTCTAAACTCATCTTAGCATTGTAGCACGGCAGCACCTTCCAAAACTTCAATCAACTTGAAAAGTACCCTTTTCGTAGATATGTGCATTTTTTTCTTTGATGGTCCCTATTCTTTATTCCTTTTTTTTTCTTGTCCATTGGTTATTATTGAGAGATAATTCCCTATTTTCAGGTATTGAAACAGAAAGGGTTGACTGACTTTGAGCTGTATTATTTTATTGGGTTATGTTAACAAGTCACCGGTTAAGGAAACAAAAAAAAAGAAAGTTTTGAATTAAAAGAAATACATTTTAGACTTTTAATGAGTTGACTGCACAAGTTTCAATGTGATATTACTGTATCTGTTTCCTTAACCAGTGCCGCGGGGCACAAGTTAACATTACCCAATTTTATTTTATTTTTCAATATATATAAGATTTTGAGCTGTACATTTTCTATAAAAAAAAAGGAAATAAATATCGTCATTTTGCACGGTGGAAATGAAAAGTTTCGACATAATATCAATAAATTTCCCCTTTGGCTGGTTGACTTCTTTATACTTAAAACACTTCAAAGCTAATCTCTTGTTAGTAGCTACACTTTAATGTCGACATTCTAACAACATTATTTTTTATTTTTTAAATATTGAAACATTATTAGTCATATGAAAGCTAACAAGTCCATCGTTTTTGCCGTCATATTACGTGCATAATTCACATTATAACTGTAACCTTTAAGTCACATATTAAGTATTCATTCACATCTCCATTTCCAAGACCTACAACAAAAAACCCTATAGCCTAATCCTTATATATATTGCATCATTTCATCACTAGTTCCCTGCACAACTCTCCCAACCGATCACTCCCATATGCTTTGAGTTTCTAACCATTGAAATGGGATTCAAAAACAATAACAAAGTCTTTGTCTTCTCTATCTTGATCTTCCTTATAATCCCGACTTTAATAGCCGCAGAATGCTGCAGATGTGATGAAGAAGAAGATGGAGATAGAGACAAATCCAAAGCTCTTCGGTACAAAATAGCAGCTTTAGTATCGATATTAGTTGCAAGTGGAATTGGTGTTTGTATTCCACTTCTAGGCAAAGTGATACCGGCGTTAAGCCCCGAAAAAGATATATTTTTCATCATCAAAGCCTTTGCTGCTGGTGTGATTTTGGCTACCGGTTTCATTCATGTGCTTCCTGATGCTTTTGAAAATCTTACTTCACCTCGTTTAAGCAAACATCCTTGGGGTGATTTTCCATTCACCGGTTTTGTGGCTATGTGCACTGCCATGGGGACTCTTATGGTTGATACTTATGCCACTGCTTATTTTCAAAACCAATATTCCAAAAAGGCACCAGCACAGGTTGAGAATGAGGTATCCCCAGATGTGGAGAAGGATCATGAAGGACACATGGATGTTCATACTCATGCTTCACATGGTCATGCACATCCCCATATGTCTTCTGTTTCTTCGGGTCCGTCAACAGAACTTCTTCGCCATAGGGTCATAACACAGGTATAATAATAATACAAACTTAGTTATTATAATTACTAATTGTGCACGCTAACTATATCTCTTCATATAGACATTTATGTTGATATATGTTTTGATGTATGTGTAAAATTCTTCTACATGCATATATAATAGTTAAACCCTTCTTTTGAATACATCTATAATAATAATAATAGTAATAATTAAACTCTAATAATATATTCAATTTTTATTTTTTTAATCATGTCATAATATTGATTGAAATACGGTGGTTTGACTCGATTCTGATAAATTATTTTCATTTCATAATAGGTATTGGAGTTGGGAATTATTGTTCACTCCGTTATAATTGGAATTTCTCTGGGTGCATCAGAGAGTCCTAAAACTATAAGGCCATTGGTAGCTGCATTGACTTTTCATCAGTTCTTTGAAGGCATGGGACTTGGAAGTTGTATAACACAGGTATTTATATATTTGTATTTTTTTTTTCCTTCAAAAAAAATTATTTGTATTTTTTTTTATTTAATTATCAAACTATTTCTGACTGTACATGGGACCATGTGTTTGCATGTCACTCAACTATAGAAAATTATTTAATTTGTATCAAACTATTTCTGATTGTTCATGAGCCCATGTGCTTGGGACCATGTGTTTGGTTTGGTTGGTATGAAACACAAACTATAGAAAAGATAGGATTAGACTTTTCAAACCTTGGTTTTTTTAATGAAGTTTCAAATGTAGGCGATGTGAACTTTTCAATAAACTTGGACTGATAAAGATAAGACACTTTAAGATACTAGTATTTATCTTTGACTTATATGTTATTTTTTACTAGACATTTTTATTCCTCTCAATCTTTGTGTGACCAATGCATTTTGTTGGGTTTCCATTGTTTGTTCCTATATCATAAGTTCAAAAGATGCCAAACTCCACTATTGTTTATTCAAAGATATCATGTTTTTGAACTATGTTTTTTTATAGGCTTAAAGGTATGTTTAGTCCTTGTAAATAGGGGCCATTTAAAATTTCGTCCCTGTAATCG
>Ga0315913_1009926_pt1 | contig 11068 bp, 7 predicted proteins | sample MpolsnodulesMG_FD_207736 | JGI IMG/M metagenome (GOLD analysis project Ga0315913, IMG submission 207736) | Medicago polymorpha root nodule microbial communities from Los Angeles, California, United States - small nodules | ecosystem: Host-associated > Plants > Roots > Nodule | place: USA... | reverse complement strand
TTTCGGTTACCACATAGCAGTTCCTTTTGATTATTATTTTTTTTTTGTTTACCACATAGCAATTTCTTTTCATTTTTATAGATTACCACATATGTCAACGGATCACTGCCAAAGTAGTGGAGGAGGCGGCTCTAGGAGATCTAGGAAACCCTAAGCCGCAAGAGGAATGGGGCGCCACTAACTCTCAAAACAGCTCATGCAATTGAACCTAATAACCATAACCACGCCTTTTTGACGGGCCTAATTAATTTTTATGAAAAATAAGGTCTGCAAGGAATTGTATCAGGTAGCACATGAAAAGTTCATTTTTTTAAAGTCACTAACGTCATTGCAATTCGTTTTTTTATAGTAGTTCCTTTTCATTATTATTTTTTCTTTCAATAACCACATAACAATTCCTTTTTATTATTATTTTTTCTTTCGGTTACCACATAGCAGTTCCTTTTGATTATTATTTTTTTTTTGTTTACCACATAGCAATTTCTTTTCATTTTTATAGATTACCACATATGTCAACGGATCACTGCCAAAGTAGTGGAGGAGGCAGCTCTAGGAGATCTAGGAAACCCTAAGCCGCAAGAGGAATGGGGCGCCACTAACTCTCAAAACAGCTCATGCAATTGAACCTAATAACCATAACCACGCCTTTTTGGCGGGCCTAATTAATTTTTATGAAAAATAAGGTCTGCAAGGAATTGAATCAGGTAGCACACGAAAAGTTCATTTTTTTAAAGTCACTAACGTCATTACAATTCGTTTTTTATAACAGTTCCTTTTCATTATTATTTTTCCACATAACAGTTCATTTTTATTATTATTTTTTCTTTCGGTTACCACATAGCAATTTCTTTTCATTATTTTTTTTCTTTTGGTTACCACATAGCAATTTCTTTTTCTTTTCATTTTTATAAATTTAACAACCTTTGCATTTAGGACCAATTTTTGTGTGTAGACTTTTGTATATTATTTTCTTCTTTTGATTTGTCTTTTTTATTTTCGTCCATCTTTTGTTTTTGTTGCTTTTTGAGGTAGTTTGATAACATAATACTGAATATAACTTTAAAAGTAATAATATAGTCAATTTCATAGTTATATATGAAGCTCTACAAAACCTGTGGAGACAAATGTTAATTTCTTTTCAATATCTATTCCACTTCCAATCAATTTAACATTCAATTCATTTAGTCTTCTAATTGCAATGCACAAGAATTTTAGTAGATATTATTTTTTCCTACCAAATATGACTTAATTTTACAAAGGACATATGATATTAACGCACAATGAGATCAATTATCTCATTCATGTATATGTCCAATTATCCCACAAACAAATATTTTTATAGATCATAATGTGCCTCTAATTTGAAGAGAAAGATGGATGAGAAACAAAACAATGAAATAAAAAAATTTATCCTCAAATCCTAACTCTTTAAGAACAAATATTTGGAGATGTGAAGAAATGGAAAATAATGGATCAAGAGTGGGAGAAAAACAAATGATCAAGAAATGGAATGGAGAAAGAAAGATGAGAAAGAGGAAGAAAAAAAAGGAAGAACAATAAATCAGAGAGAGAAATTAAATCATGATAAAGTGATATGTGGAAGAGAAGGAGACGAAATTGAGATGACAAGGAAGAGTTTTCAATGGGAATCAAGGTTGCAATGACCATTAATAAAAGTTAAGAAGAATCACTTAAACATGTCAGAGTATATCTTCGAACACCAATATTCTCATATGGTCAATTATATGCTGCAATTTCAAGAGTGACCACAAGAAAGGGTTGGAAGATATTCATAACCAATGAAGATGGTGAAGATGATACTGTTACATCAAGTGTGGTTTACATATATGTTTCTCACCGACTATAAGTTCAATATAAACAACAACATTAATATTTTCATGAATAGTGAATCACGACATATTATTAAGTATTACATCAGACCCAACCCGTGCGTCGCACGAGTGTAGGTCTAGTTCCTTGAAACATTATCATTTCATACTTTACAATAAAAGATTATTAGGTCAAGCTTTTGCTAAACCCTAATAACTTTTTGCTTTTCCCTCCTAAGCATGGATTAAAGGTGTGTGATACAAGCTAAATCCACCTCATTTAATGCCTTTTCAAATTCAAATTTCCCTCCCAAATGCAAATGTTCTTTCATAAATCTTCTTTGATTTGCCAACTACCTCGCTTAATGTCTTAATAAATATGCCCGAAGCTAGGTCCCACTTTTAAACTTCCTAAGCCATTTGTTAACCCAAATCACTAAACCTAATTTTTCCATCCTTAATCATCCTATTAATGGTTAATGACATTGCTGCCCCTAATATTTCCTTCCAACACACTTTAGATTTGAATTTGCTATTTTCCCTCCCATCATTTTCTATGTTGACACGCCCTACCATCAACTCACAATGCTCCATTTAATTGTATGGTTTCAATGCACCTATCCACTACCCCATAAGTTAATTCTCCTGGAAGAAATATAAGACATTGAGATGGAAGAACTTTGCTGTTCATTTTTCTTCATAATACAAAATCCTCTTTTTTTGGTGAATTTAAAAATTGTATCAGGTGAGAGTTTTGAGAGATTTTAGAGGATTTATATGAATTTTCAAATTTAGTCTATGGTGTATTAATATTATTAAAATTAAAAATATATTAATTATAATCATTAATTTACCATTCTCTGAAAAATACTTTTTCAAAAAATGTAAAAATTTTCTTCATTTTTCCCTATATTTTCACTTCAAAAGCTCTCCCTTCCATTCCTCTCCAAACTCCAAGTCAAACCATAGTACGATGTCAGATTTTGTATCCTATAAATATTTTTCAAAATACAAATATATTTTATTTTCAAAAACTACCCAAGAATCATCCCTCAAAATAACCTAACAAATTTGTTTATTTTCAAATACCACCCAAAAACCACCATCAGAGATATCCTACCATACTTCAATTTGAGGAATTTGTTTATACTTTAAAAAATTCATGACTAAATTTTCTTATGGACATAATTTTAAGTATCATATACTCCCTCTGTTTCTTTTTTAAGTGTCTTTTTAAAAATTGTTTAAAAAAATGTCTTTTTAGAAAATTAACACCAAATTAACTATTTGTATTTTTGGACATTTTCTTCTTATTATATCATCATTTTAATCCATAAATAAAATCCTATTTTTTGCACACACTTTATCTTTTCAGTAAATTAATATATTATCTTTCTCTTGTAACAAACAACTGTCGGTTATTATCTTTTTCTCCAACAAATTCCCAGTTTTTTGCACACTCTCTTTCGTAACAAACAATTGTCAATTTTCTAAATATTGTGCACATCTTTTTAATTATTTTAAGTCAATATAAAAATTATTCTAACTTCACGTTAATCAAAAGTTAAGAAAAATTAACTTTCTTCCAACTCCTTTAAACAATACGGAGTCTTCCAACTTTTCTTCCTTTTGAACATCATTGAGTCTTTTATTTTTATTCTCTCAAATCTGTTCTTTTTCTTTGCACTTGAAATTTTTAACGATTATTACTCATCTTATTTATAGAATTTTAACTATTCTTAGAACCATTGTTTGTAATAAAATTTTGTTTAAATTTGAAGATAATAAGAAACAAACTTTGTTTTAAAAAAAAAAAAAACTTTGTTATAAAAAAAACTTTAGTTTTCCAAATATAGAACATTAATTTTTGAGGGAAAATATATAACATTAATTAGTTTTATCGAAGAAAGATAAGAATAATTGACGAAAGGTATAATTAAAAAAATTTATTGTTAAAATACCAAAAAACAGTTGAATAGCAACCAAAAATTCACACATTTCTTTTTCTTCCGTTTTTTTTTTTTTATATATATTAAAGATTTTTTCTGCTGCTATCTGTCTTACTTCACAAGAAAAAAAGACTGAAAAAGGAGAGTCATTCTTCAAAGCTTAGAAAAGAACATTGGTCGTTGTCGTCTTCACGGTACGCTCTCTTTTCTTCATCACTTTATTCAATTATTCCAAGCTTTTTAATTCTTAACCTTCAAATTTAATTAATCTAACTTTATTATTACATTATAATTACTGATTAGTGTTCTTCAATTTGCAGATTGAACCGTTGATTCCAAACAATGTCATTACTGTATTCTTTCAATTTCTGAGCTATTAGTTTGTTTAACAATGTCTGCTATTAGGTTTTCTCATGTAAAGTCTCTTCATAAGGGTTTTTCCAATTTCAATGTCCAAAATTATCACTTTAATGGGTCATTGAATCTTGCAAGAATTTCCAGTTTTTGTACTGATTTCTCGAGCCATGGTTATTCGAAAAATGGGTTTAAGTCACCTAAGATGTTTGCTCAGACTGAGTTTAGAAATTTGGGTTCTTTATCAGGTCATAGGGGTTTCAAATTCAATGCTGCATTTGAAACCCAAAGGTTTAATTCACCCAGGTTATATTTCAGTGCTGTTAATGTTCCTTTTGCTTCGAATTCGATGATGACCAGTGGGTTGAGTTCCCGAATGTATTCATCGGGTCTGGGAGGGGAAGGAAGTAAGAATGGTGAAACAGAAGTGGGTGTTGGGACTGGTGTGAGTGATGTGAAAGGTGGGGGTGGTGGTGATTCGTTTGTTTCGGGTGATTTGGTTGATAGGATGAAAGATACATGGAAGAGTGTTGTTGAGGCAGTTTCATATGCTGGTGATAAGGTTAAGGAAGGTTCTGATGGTGTTACTCCATATGCTCAACAGTTTCTTGATTCACATCCTTATCTTAACATGGTGGTTGTTCCGGTTGGTGGTACTTTAACTGCTACTCTAGTAGGTTGGTTCATTTTACCGAGGATTTTGAGGAAATTTCACAAATATGGAATGCAAAGTCCGGTTTCTCTGTTACAAGGAAGTTTGTCAGGGGAGCCAGTTCCTTATGAAAAAAGTTTTTGGGGTGCTATGGAAGACCCGGTGCGATATTTGGTTACCTTCTTGACATTCTCACAAATGTCAGTGCGTTATTTACATATTTAAAGATATTATTGGTCTTGTTTTTATCTCCTTTTTATAGTATGTGTTTAGGGTTTTAAATAGCTGTCACGGTAACGGTTGTGGTCACATCAGAATCTTTGATATTATGGAGAATTGCAGCCGATGCAGCCTCAATCGCGGTCACATTGTGGTTTTGGCAACATAAAAAGATTGTTATGCTTGCAGACCTTTATTTAAAACCCTGTATGTATCATTTTTTTTATCACATGTTCAATTGTGTGTGACAGTTGATTTGATTTAATGCAGTGCTGTAATGGTAGCTCCAACAGCTATAGCCTCGCAATATCTTGCACCCACTTGGAGGGGTGCAGTGATTCTTTCATTTGTATGGTTTTTGCATAGATGGAAAACAAATGTTTTTGCACGGACGTTGACCAGTCAAAGTGTACTTGGACTTGATAGGGAGAAGATGCTTGCTCTAGACAAAATCTCATCTATCGGTCTATTTGTGATTGGTATAATGGCTTTGGCTGAGGCTTGTGGTGTGGCTGTGCAATCTATTGTAACAGTTGGTGGTGTAGGAGGTAAATATTATAATTATTGAATCTTTTCAAGTTTGATTTTACATTCTTAAAAGTTTTGAACATCTTTCCCTTTACTAGACTTTTGGTCATGAAAATTCTTGTCAATATTGTAGATTTTAAGAAATAAAAGTTTCTTATAAGTATATCAATCTTGTTGAAAGTTGACACTTGACCCCATTAGATCGTAGGAACTGATATCTAGTGTGACAAGTTCCACTTTGCTTATATTAAAGAGCATCAAATCTGACAAATTAAGTTAAAATTGTTTTATAATCCTTTGGTGCATTCTATTTTGTGAAATACTTGGTATTTCCTATTGAAGGATCGAATGAGAATGTGTTGGTCATGCTTTGATCGTAAAATGTCTTGAGCCGAGAGTAAATATTGTATAACTTGGCTTCATGAAAATGCTGTCTCAATCTTCGAAGAGATAGATAGTTCTAAAGCTGTAAAAGAAGTTATAATATCAGTAATAAGAAAAATGAAGGAATAAAACACACTGTATTTTCTTGTGTTCCAATTGGTGACTAAGACATGTGAAGATCCAGCTTGTGAGTCTTACACTAACACGTGAAGATCTCTGAGTTTTGCTCATTTTTTATAAAAGTTTTATTTTGTTGCTTATTTACTTTTCTGCTGATAAGAAAAGGTATGGAAAATTTTCATTGTTCTGTATTTTATCTTTATCTTATACAGGAGTTGCTACTGCTTTTGCTGCCAGAGACGTACTTGGCAATGTGTTCAGCGGTTTATCCATGCAGTTTTCTAAACCCTTCTCAATTGGAGATACAATAAAAGTATGTTGATTTAGTAGATGACTAGATGCAAATTAGTGATTGTTCCCGCTTTACTTTTTATATGAAATATGATTTTCTGAACCATGGGGGACTCGCCATCTGTTTTACGTTTGTATGCCCTATTTGGAATTATGTTTTTTAGGGGAAGAATGGCAACTATTTGTTACATTCAGGGGTAACAATCATATTATACTCATTATCGGTGCCTTGTTCTAAGTAGATTTTGTATTCTAGAACTAATATATAGTGCATATATAGATATTGCATGTACATCCAAGGGTAGAGTCAGGGTTAAAACATTAGAAGGGCCAAAATTAGAACAACATCAGATAAGGGGTTTTTTAATTAAGTAAAATAAAATTTGGAGGATACCAACAGATTTATTACTAGGAGATGAGACTATTAGACTATCAGTGATATGCAAACAGAATTTTATGAAATTCGGAAAATTTGGAATTTTTGGCGAGCTCTATGCTTCAATAAAGATGTGATATTTCTTGAATGTGTCTGAGAAATTGTGCAAACTGCAGGCTGGATCGATAGAAGGTCAAGTGGTGGAAATTGGTCTTACTAGCACATCATTGCTAAGCCCTGAGAAGTTCCCAGTCATTGTGCCGAACTCATTTTTTTCTAGCCAGGTAGGCCTTCCTTTTTCACCTTTTTTTTTTTGAGGGATTCTGAACAGGCTCACTTTCCTGCAGTCGCTTCAGCAAAACAGAGAAGTAGGTCCCACAATTTAGAAGTAGTCAGTCCTACTTTATTGCTTTGCTTCTTTCTTTTTCCGACTGCATATATGCATTGAGTTTGAAAGAACCTTATCTGTTCTGAACGCTCAAACATTCCAAATCAATCATGATGTTCGTTGGTACAAATTTATCATACAAAAATAGAAATACAACTTGTTGCAAAATGCCCACTGCATGTCTGTTGTGCATAGTTGAATCTAGTATTTAGACCTAGAGTATTCTCTATTCTCCAAGCAAAATAGAAATACAAAAATTGAAATACAACTTGTTGCAAAATGCCTAATCGAGTTATAGTTCTGTTGTTTGACTTTCCAAGCAATATTTTGAGCAGGCTTCTTATAATCTTGTACTTAAATCTATGTATAAATCTGTTGTTCCATCTTACTAGATTGCAGGGATCCTTTTTCTCCTTGGTGTTTTTTAAATCATAATTTGTATGTTAGTAAATAGATGAATATGGATTTATCATGGAAGAAAGAAGTGTTGTATTTGTATGTATTTCATACAATATGTTTGTTACTTCTTATTTAGTGGAATAACATTGGTCAAATGATTAAAAAATGCATTACGATTCGATTGAAAAAAAAAAATGCATTACCATGTTATGCTGCTTCATGGTCTGATTTAATGTTGTCTTTACATTTGTCTCTGAAGTTCTTTTCTTCAGTTTTCAAACTGAGACCAAGTTATCTGATTGGCTTGATTGCACCCGTATTTTAAATTCATTTTATAATTTATTTATTTGGGGTTTGAATATATCTGTGAGGAAACTTCTCCAGAGGATATGTACATTTTCAAGCCGATACCTCAAATTTACACATCTGTATGCACAAACTGATGCATAAGTCGTTGACTTATAATCTCAATAATTTGTTCCTTGCTTAAGCTGTTGATCTTATGATTGTGACAACTTGCTGCTTCAGTCATCATGGTTACAACTTACGACCCTCTTTTCCATGCTAACTTTGTAGGTAATTGTGAACAAATCCCGTGCTGAATATCGTGCCATTCTTACCAAAATCCCTCTTCAAACTGAAGATTTAAGTAAGATTCCCCATATATCGAATGATGTAAAAGGCATGTTAACATCAAATGCAAAAGTTTTTTTAGGAAAAGATGTTCCCTGCTGTTTCTTGTCACGCATAGAAAGTAAATATGCTGAACTGACTCTTGGATACAACCTCAAGAACATGGTACGCCACTCATCTGAGTCTCTGAATTAATTTTTATCCATATTATGCTTGCTTCACACTAAACGACTCAATGATTTGTTTGTTTTTAAAATGCTTTGGGAATAATTATTCTCGAATTACTTTATGAAAGATTTGACGTACAAGCATATTGATATTTGAAACACCAACCTATTACCTCCGGGGTGTGCTAGTCAGAAAGTAAACAACAGAGATATAATTTTCTTTCAATTTTCTTTGCTTCATCCTTTATTGCATTTGTTTGGCTTTCGTGCATGTTATTTTTTTCTATTGAAAAGGAGTAATGCAAAAGATATCTCACTGTATCTTAATTGGAATCATCAAATTCAGATAATAATATAGTTTATCTAATTGAAAAGCATCACGTAGAAGTAATGGCATTGCCAAGTGGCCAAGAAGGCATAGAAGCATTGTGGTTTAGACATATATATCGAAAACTATTAGAAGCACAGTATGGAGGGTTGACGATATGTGAAAAAGTTTGTATTATTTTTCCTTTTTTATTTTGTTTGACAAACTCTCGATGTTTCATGTTGTTGCATATGAATTTGAGGGGAAGTGTTAGATAGTAAGTTATTGGGCCAATGCTATTGGGCCCTTTAGGTTTCTATTGGGCCCTATGCTATTGAAACCCTAGATGTTTAACATGATAGAAAATAGTCCAATAATTAAAGGTTGAGGGAGACCATGGAAACAGTAGACTAAACCATTTAATTTTTTTTTAGAGGTAAATAGTCTATTTTAGGACCTAATATATAGAAAGAATTTTATAACATCGATTGCTCTACATGTCCGACTTTACCTAATCTGGAAAAACCTAAAAAGTTAATTGTTGTGTTTATTGCTTTTTGAGCAAAGGTCCACGAATGTTTTTTATGTTTTGCACTTTGCTATGTAGTCCTGTTATATGCACTGGTTTGTTTATGTCATACATCTTTATTCTTTAATTCCACCATATTTGGTTGTACATCTTTTCAACTCTCTTATTTTTCTCATATTATTCTTTCTTTCAGCGCAAAGATGAGCTGTACTCTGCAGAACAAGATATTCTCCTGCAAGCAGTTCAGATCATTAAGAATCATGGTGTTGCTCTTGGAAACACATGGAATGACACTAAGTAACATACAACACAAGGACAAGTTTTTGGATGTTTGGTTTCAAGACGTGTTAATCTTTAGTTTTAAAATGTACAACTGCAACTATACTAAGTAGGCACCAATTGCAGCCAAAGCAATTTTCTAACATTAGTTGGATCTGTGTAGTCGGATATCATTTTTGAAAGATATTTTTATTTTGATTTACTAAATGATATAAAAAGCTATACATTTATGAGCAAGTTATGTGAGCCACAAAGTCTACCAAATGAATTAAAGTTATTCGCTTGGCACAAAAAGATAAAAAGTGGTTGCAAGCTATTCGCTTGGCACAATGATGAGTGAGGACCGAACTGAAAGGATACGGCCAAACAGGACTCTATGTGACTGATGCAACCATGTATGAATAACGTTGTGTATATGTTGTATACGCATGAATGTATGACTACGTGAAAAGTATTGATGTATGAATGTATGAATGAATGGATGCAAGTATGACTTCGTACGACTGTATAACTGTATTTGACCGGTGAAATCGATGAGACATGACAGGTGAGATGGGAGGTAGACCGACATCACAGTACCAACACTCAGCAATCTTCATTGGAGATGGTATCATTGTGAACAAATAGAGTCGTTGACGGGGTAAAACCCGACACAAGGTAGCAACTGATGCCTCCTGGGGATAAAGCCCATTGTTGACCCAAACTTTGGAAGAAGTCGCCATTTGTAAACTAGCACATAGTGTTCTTCCACTAGTATGTTTCAGCAGTCATGCTTTTTCTGTTTTTTTTCTTTGTTTTTGAAAAGTCCCTAACTTTTGCCTATATCGCCCTTTCGGGTTTTCAATCCACCGGGAGTATATTCCTTTTTTATGCCCCTAATTTTTGTCTGGGCCGCCCTTTCGGGTTTTCAGTCCACTGGGACGCTCTCTATTGCATAAGTCGCCTTTTCAGGTTTTCAACTTAGCGAGCTTTTTTGATTTTTTTGTATTTCTGGATTATGACTGCGTCTTGCTCAAAGCAGAGGTCCTCTCCATAGTGCTTAGCAATGTTTCTCTTCCGGATGTAACCGTTCTCGAGGCGGATGCTGATTAAGTCGCCTTTTCAGGTTTGCGACTTATCGAGCTTTTTTTTTTGACAGAGTATTTCTTGACTGCACCGCCATTCACAGGACGTGCGACTTTGTCACCATCCAGAGTTGTAAGAGTCATTGCACACGAGCCTTCATAGTTAGGCGTCCACTTGCCCTTAGAGTCTGGTCGAAAAGATAGTAGGCACACAGTCTCCTTCTTGAATTTCATGGGGACGAACCTTCTTGTTGGAAGTTTGTTTCAACCTCTTTTGATATAGTTGTACAAGGTCGTCATGTATTTTAAGTTCAACCAAGCTTGGACTTTGGCAGACTCCTATCGGCGGGACTTCGACCTTCATGGGAAGCGCGACCTCCATGTTGTATACTGAGGGAAGGAGGGGGATTGCCCCTGTTGAAATGTGTACCGAAACACGATACCCATGTGAGGTAACGGTATCATCTCATGCTAGTCTTTGTAAGTGAATGCCATCTTCTGGACAATCTTCTTGATTTTTGTTTGTTTGCAGCTTTGACGGCTAAGATGCCCCAGTATGTGAGAGATCTTGTCGGGAGTCTCTTCATTCTCTTCTTCGGC
>Ga0315913_1009923_pt1 | contig 11070 bp, 1 predicted proteins | sample MpolsnodulesMG_FD_207736 | JGI IMG/M metagenome (GOLD analysis project Ga0315913, IMG submission 207736) | Medicago polymorpha root nodule microbial communities from Los Angeles, California, United States - small nodules | ecosystem: Host-associated > Plants > Roots > Nodule | place: USA... | reverse complement strand
TTAGGTACTGCCTCCTTTTGTAAATAAAAATGGTACTACCTATTTTTTAAGTGTTGTGAATTCAACAAGTTCAAACAAATAACATTGACAATTAAAACTAGACACTCCAAGCAAATAGAGATTCAAACTAGAACAAATCTAGAATCTATTAAAAACAGATTTTTTTAACTCCCTATTTATAACAAATACAACATGATTTGAATCGACCTTTCTAAGGTTTGACCATGATTTGATTCATGTAAGAATGCAAACGTGAGAAGAAAAAAACACCGAGATGATTCGAATGACGAGGCTCCTGTGTGATTCGAATCAATGGGCTAGAATGCTACAAGAACCCCTTTTCAGCAATGTAGTATCCTAATTTTGTCCGGACAAATTCAAAAAAAAAAAAAAGAGGTTTAATAGCAGTTTTGATCTCCTAAGTATTAAGAGGTCGCGATTTTGATCCTCTAACAAGATAAAATACAATCCAGCTCCCTAAATACTACCCGTTTTGCAGTTTTGACCCCATGCTGATTTTGACCAATTCAACGTTGATGTGGACACCACCACGTGTGTAATTTTCAATTTAAAAATAAATAAAAATGTCATGTGTGTAATGCTTTAATTATTTTTGTTTTTCTTTTATTGTTTTCAATCATTATTAATGTCCTCCAAATAAATTCTAAAAAAAGGGACTTAAAATTTAGATTTTTTCGTCGAGAATGATCTAGAGAATAGGCCCGAACTTCTGGTTGTACTACAAAAGAAATAAGATGACAACATTAAGACAAGCTAAGATGGCATCATCAAAGCTAATCAAGATGACATCACATGGCAACTTGCTTCTAATAGCTTGACAATCTCCAAGCTTCAATTTTTGCTTGATCTCCAAGTGTCCCAACATCTATAAATAAGAGGAGTTTTGGAGAGAAAGTGAAGAAAAAAACAAGGAGGCTTTGGAAAGAAAGAAGAAAGTCTTCGGAGAGAGCTATATTTTCTTAGTGTTAAAATTATAGATTTGTGAGCATTTTATTTTAAGAGAGGAGAGTTGGAAACAACGATCTTCTCTTCACTTTGGGCAACGAATCACTTCTTCCATCTCGTTTTTTTATTATAACTTTGTTGTCGATAATTTGTTTTATTCATATACCTCTAATAATCGTGTTATAAACGATGAAGATAATCTTATTAGATATATTTTGTCATACTTTAATTTTAAAATTGACCGAACTAATAACTATATTGGTCGATTATTTCATATATAACATATTTTTCTACTCACAAATATAATTATAAACTAGCATTATAAGTATTGTTTAAGATAAGGGTGGGAAATGTTACGTGCATGTGTTTTTAAATTAACTTGTATTTAACCAATCAGGCAACCATATGCTTCACCCCGCACTGAGCGCCGGACTATTCGTTGAAGATAAAAGTATATCGAACCCATATGAAGTTTTACTATGAGCAGAATGTATCCATTAGTCAAATTATAGGTTCGATCAAGATTTGTTTCTCCAGAGTCCCAAAAGCAAGCATGACATCATTATGGACATAAAGTCCCAAAGTATGGAACCCCATAAATAGGCTGGCCCAACTTAAATGGGAGATGATAGCTTCTTTGTGCTCTAACATTCTTGCCAATTTTGAATGACTTGGACAATATTATTAATCTTCCTGATTGCTCTCTTTGGTTTCAAATATAATAAAAATTGGTCAAAGAAATTTTATGAATTTAGTCCAAATTTTAAACTAAAAATATAAAAAAAATATATTGGCTTTTGTTTATGTTTGAGATCAGAATAGTATTTTATGAGTTCCATAATATATGTCATTATAATAAAAAAAATTACCCCCTTTTATATATTGTTTTACAATGTGCTAAAGTATTAGTAATATTTCTTATCTTATTATGTGCTTCATTATTTAAGGTAAGGGTGGGAAATTTTACGTGCACGTGTTTTGAAATTAACTTGTATCTTTTGATCTTCTTGTAAATATTGTTTCGACTTTGTTGTGTTTTTTCTTAGTACACTTTGTGCTAGGAAAGACACTTCAATTTGATAATATATTCTATTTTAGCCTCTTCAAAAACAAAAAACAAAAACTTGTATCTTTTGAATGACTTAGACAATATTATTAATCTTCCTGATTACTCTTTTGGTTTCAAATATAATAAAAATTGGTTAAGAAAATTTTATGTATTTAGTTCAAATTTTAAACTAAAAATATAAAAAAATTTATTGACTTTTGTTTATGTTTGAGATCAAAGTAGTATTTTATGAGTTCCATAATATATGTCATTATAACCAAAAAAACATTATCTCCTTTTATGTATCGTTTTACAATGTGCTAAAATATTAATGTTTCTTATCTAATTATGTGCTTCATTGTTTGATTTTTTTTTCTTCACTTTTTTAAATTTCTCTTTTCCTTTCCATTAATGAAGTATAATTCCGTAAAGTAAATTTTAGTTTCTCATTCCCATAAAAAATTAATTACATTTCTTAATTTATATGAAATTGTCAAAATAACTTATAATTTATGATGGAAAGAGTAGTTGTCAATTTAGTAAAAACAATGCATTGTCTCTGTCATGTGAGATATGCCTACATGACGAAGCATACTTATTTAAGATTCTAATTTTTTTTATACCATTTAAGATTCTAATTTGGTTCACAATGTTTTTGTAATTATTGAGGGTCGATCCATGAATAAGATTCTCTAATTATAAACCTACCAAAAAAATTACTTTTATTAGATTTTATATAAAAAAAATAAAAAAAAAACTTCGTATATTGAAGTTGTTTTAAGCTTCAATTCACTTCTTGTTAAACATTATTGGACTGGCCCCGACATTATCCCACCATTTGGCTCCCCCTCCATCCATGCCATTGATCACATCATATACCATGGTTGTCTCAGATAGAATGATGAGATTGATGCTATGCTATGTCTCTGATATTATTCATTGAAATCGATTTAAGCCACCCATCATCTCACCTTGTGTATGCCAAATATATATCCATCATCTCATTGTAGATATTTATTCATGATCTCCCCCATTTCTGTAAAGTATTGCCACTTGACACATTGCATATCAATAATTTTCATCAAAAATTATGTTATTATTATATTATTATTACTCATGCATATATGTCTAAACACCCCATGTGTTTACACCTCCATGTACACATCATGTTAATAATATTATTATAAGGTACATTTGATATATCCAGCCAATCCTCCCCCACCCCAGTAACCCTCCAAAAATGGGAGTACTTGATTCAATTGCATTGTTGTTATTGATAGCCACGTCCAATACATCATGATGAATGGAGCAATTTGACACATGAGAAACCATTTTTTTTTTTTATTTCTTGCTGGAAAATTAAGGATCTATTCATTTCAATGTTTGCTGGCTGCAGTATGGAAGCTTTGGAGATACCACAGACGACAAATTCCATTTAATTGGTTTTAATGTCATTTGTCTATCATCTGGCTGGATCCTGTGGTCAAAAAGTTGTGGACCGGACCATTTTTAACAATTAACTTGCATCAATATTTCACAAAATTTTAAGAATATTATATTTCTCACCCTATGTCATACTCACGCATTCTGTAAAAAAGACTAAAATACTCTTCGGATTACGTAATTCGGACAAATACGAAATGCAACTACTTCGATATATTTGAATTATGTTATGTTATGTTTGAATAATTTTTAAAATTTATAGTTAGGTAACATTTGAATATTTTTATGGTTATGTTTGATTAATGTTATGTTTGGATAATTATGTTGTGTATTGTTATGTTATGAATTAATTTTTCTCTTTGAACATATGGTCAAAGGCATGATATGTTGTTTAGAAGCAAGTTAAATGCGTCAAAACATAGTTTCAGCCAAATCAGATGGCTTCTGCCTCTGTGCTGATGCAGTTGAGATTATATAATCCAGACAATGTTTACACATTCCGGATTATATAATCCGAAAACATACTTTTTCACCTCAAATGATGACTTTCAACGGGTGATTGTCACATTTCGAATTATATAATCCATAATGTGTAAACACTGTCCGGATTATATAATTTGAACTCGTCCAATGCATTTTGGCATCCAGAGCCTCAGGGGTGCTTCAAGCTCTAAAATGCACGAAATTGTCCGGATTACATAATCTAAAAGTAGTTCGGATTATGTAATCTAGACTAAGGGTGTTTTTGGAAGAAAAAAAATAGTGCGTGCTAGAATCTAGTAGGGTAGGAAAAGTAATAGTCAAATTTTAACTTAGTTGTGGCGATTTCCAATGGTTCTTTTTATACATTTTAAAAAATGAGAAATTATTGTTGTACACCCAAAACTCATTCAACATCATGAAAGAGATAAGAGTAGAAAGTGGTTTGATAGATGTGATAAGTAAATAATATAAAAGGAAGAGAGAGATATAGAAAAATGAATTGTTGAATAAATGTATAGAAATAAGGAGTGTTTAGATATAACTGTTGTATCTTTCAGGAAAATACAAGGGTTGTAAAAAAATTATATTTAAATTAGGAGAAACATACTCTTGTAATTATATACTTAAACTCAAGTCACATGGGATGATACATATTTACTCTTTTTTTTTTTTGTGGTGACCAGGGTTCGAACCCCAACCTTGCATATATTATGATTGTCCATACCAGCTGAGCTAAGCTCACGAGGACACATATTTACCTTATAAATACAGTGAATAGTGCAATTATAAGGTGGACGGATATCATCTCATGTTGTCCATGACATGTGTTCATGTAGCATTACTCTTCTGATATGGATTTCATACCATATTACTTAAATGTGTAGGCAAGCACAACGTGTTGGATACTTGAGTTTAATTTTTAGGGTTAATTATTGAAATTAACCCTGTAATATATATGAAATCTCAAAAATGACCTTGTAAAATGAAAAACACATATTCTGACTCTGTAGTTCGATATTCTTATTATTTATGACCCTGTAATATATGTGAGTTCCAAAAAAGCTACGTAGAGATTGAATTTTTTCCATGACTTTTTTGAGGCATGTTAAGAACGTTAAAATATAACTTTACACAAAAAAATTAGAAATTTCGACAAGTGACAAATTAATTATGAATTATTTTTAAAGCGTCAAAAATAAAACAACGAAAATCTCGACCTATAAATTGAATTTTGAGCTCATTGTTTGCACAAACATCCATAAAAATACATAAAAAGGATTTGCAAAGTTTCTTAGCATTTCAAAGACGTTTCAGTTTATTTTTATTTTTCAACCAAAGCGTGCAAAATTGAAATTGTGTTTCTAGTAAGCGTATACTCACAAGTCAAATTTCATTCCCTAATTTTGTAGACATGGTTAGAACATAATAAGAACTTTCACAATGAAATTTTGTAGTTTTTAAATGAGGGACAACTTAATTATAAATTTTAAAAAAAATTCTTAATTATGGAAAATAAAAATTCATACTTGCTTTGTCCCTAGTCGAAAAATCTAATCTTTAGTGTAAAGACAAATTTCAACGTTATTAACATGTCTCTAAAAAATCATGAAAAAAATTCAATCTCAATGTTGCCTTTTTTGCCTTCACGTATATTACAGGGTCATAAATAATAAGAATCTCGAATTACAAGGTCAAAATATGTATTTTTTATTTTACAAGATCATTTTTTTGACTTGTGTATATTGCAGGGTCAAATTCAATAATTAACCCTAATTTTTATACTTTCACCTTCGGCCAGTTAATTAGTTCTATCATTAACCTCTTCATATGATATACATATCGTTTTTTAGAGTTGATCCTACAATTTTGAAATCTAAAATCCGCTCCTATTTATAAGTTAATCTTGTAAGGATGAGTTAAGCCCTAACAAACTTAAACTTAACATGATACGTAAAAAAAAAAACTTAAACTTAACATGATATTAAGAGCTATATGACTTGCAATAAAGAAATGATCTTATTTCCGAATTTTGTTTTTCTCTTTTTGTTTTTTTTTTTAGAGAAAATATTGTTTCGGATTTCACCTTTTTTTTCTTTCTGATTTAAATTCTCTTTTCTATTCTTTTTTCTCTTTCGTTATGTGTCTATGATGGTTATTGAATGGAATATCATAGATGATGATCATGGCCATGGAAAGTCTCGTGGATTTGTGGTTTAGTGCAATGCAAGCTACGCGAAGCAAATGCGGCATGTTATGAAGGACAAAACTTCAAGCGATGTGGTAACCTGTGTGGTTATTGTATGTTTCGAAGATTCAAGAAGCATTAATTAGAGCAGATAAAATGTCATTTTGTTTTAAGTTTTTGGCGCATATAATGTTTTTTGTATTGATTTGCGTTGAACTTGGCTCATAGGTACGCACAAGTGGGCAGGGATGGTTCGTACTCGTGTGAGACCGTAGTATTAGACAAGTGTTGTACCTTGTAAATCTTAATCTTTTAGTGATGTTGTGAATTCGGACTCAAAACTCACACCAATGAAACTATGATGTGTGGAGTAAAGGAAAGTAGTAACCAATATCAAAGTAAATACAAGCAACAACAACAATAACAACACCTAGATCTAATCTAGGAATCAAAGTGAAAAGTACAAAACCACAAGCAAAAGATAAAGAGGGAAGAGAAACAAACACACCAAGAAATGTTTACCTAGTTGGTCCAATTTGACCTACTCTGGGGGAGAGATTGATCTCTCCAATCTACTATCAATGAGTTCTTACAAAGAGATACAAATGGGTTACAAGAAATTAGTTTCAACAAGCTCACAAAGAACAAACCTAATTTCTACTCATTTTCTCAATCTCATCAATGAACAACACACTCAATAATTTTCACTCACCCAAAGTGTTTACAAATTTTTCTCACCCTAAGAGAACCCTAATCAAAGACTCTCAACCCTAAAGTTATTACCTTTGATTTCCCAAGTTTTTCTCTCTTGAAGCTCTCTCTCAAAAATGAACTGAAATGCTTATATAATACACAGTGACAGACAAAATCACGTCGCACCTGAGAAAATCGTGCCACGATTATTGCGTACAACCCAAGGTACGACAACTTATCCAGAAATTGCGTCACGCCTGCATAAAATTGTGCCACGATTTTCCTTCAGCAGAAATCATCCATTCTGCTAGGAAATTTGTGTCGCGCCTGAGAAAATCGCGTCATGGTTTTGCCTTCAGCAGAAATCATCCATTCTGCCAGGAAAAGCACGGTACGCCTCCGAAAAGCGTGGTATGATTTTTAGCTTTCACAGCATCACAATTTGAAGTCAAATTCAACAAGTGATAATCATTCCAGAACTATACATGGGCACAATTGACCGAATTTTATTACCAAACTTCGTTTATCTATTGTTTGCGGTTGTCATTTAATTTCTCTTTCATAATTGGTTGTTGTTCTAACAATTCGTTTATGTTGGAGATTTATGAAGATCGCCAAAAATAACAACAAACCAATGATCTAAGATTACGAGATAAAAAATCACGTCTCCATAAAAAAGCTCAATGAATTGAGTATATGAGTCTTCTCTTTTATATATCCAACATATTTAATTCATTCATATGTTGATATGAGACTAATCACTCACACTTGAAACCAACAATCTTTCCTCAAGTGTGGACCTACGTCCAATACTTGCATCACTATTATTACCAACGTAACATGTCTCCCAACTACATTAACATGAAGACTTTCGTAGCAAGTCCAAACATTGAGATTCATTTTCGCTCTCCCACCAATTAAAACTTGGCCTCTGATACAACTTGTTGGGAGAGATCAATGGAGCTATGAGGGAAACAACAAGCTAATGATCCATGACTACCAATATATTTATACATTTATACCAAAAATCTCAAGACATTCGCATATGAGTCACCTCTCTTATATATCAAACATTTAACTCATTGCGAGACTAATCACTATCATAGGAACTCAACAATCTTCTCCTCAAGTGTCAGCTTCTCATATATTATACTTGTAGTGTCGTTACAACCAACAAAACACGCCTTGTGACTACATCTTTAAAAATAGTTCTTATTACAACAATCAAACACCATGGTTCCACTATTGCTCCCCTGTCAAGTCAAACTAGAGCTCTAATATCACTTGTTGGAGAATCTGGAGAGTACATCGAGAGCAATAGTAGGCCAATTATCTAGGACCACCAAGAGATCTAATACTGCATCTTCATCCAAAACCTTAAGTTATTACATATATATAAGTCATCTCTCGTATATATCAAACATTTAACACATTCATAGTCGATGTGCGATTACCACTCACATTTGAACTCAACCATTACACTATTGTCTCATTGTCGTTTGCCCGTTATTATCTTTGTTGTATGCTTCTATCACATAGTGGTTAAACATTTTTTATTCTCTTGGTGGTATTTTTTCCCTGATGATTAATATTTCTCAAGAACTTCAATTTTAGGAGATCATCAAATATCAAAATAGGCAAATGAGTCTTTCATGTGATCACATTAACATGAAATCAACATGTAGGCGTAGCATATTCTTTCGTATGATCACATTCATCCAATGCAAACAATGGTGAGTAAACATCTGGTTAAATTTTTTTCTTCTTTCTTTCATTGGAATACAAATGATTAGTCTCACGTGGTATAGCAATACTACTAGTTGTATTGGGCACATGCACGTTAAGTGCAGTAGCTAACACAGAAATTGGGTGGTGAAAGAAAGGAAAATAAGAGATATGATATCACATCATAGGAAGGAAAATTCATTCACGGATATACAAAATTACAAAAACTAAGAAAACTTTATAAAGTCTTTATCCCATCACGGACATGCAAACACCAATATTACAATACATCACAATCAGAGAGACAGTAGCTACTACTCTCACTCTGAATCATCCTTTTCTTTCTGTATTCTCTTAACAAACTTTCTCACATGGTTGCCAACCTGTACTCTTTCCCCACTTTCCTTTACCATCTTTTATCTTTTCCTTGTACTTTGCGGTACATATTTGACATTGTTTTGATCACTTCTACGTGTTTTACCCATTGTTCTTTACACTTTCCTAGAAGCTTCATTTGGTTCAAAGCTAATTATATCTCATCTTAGTATGTGAAATGTTTTTAATAGGGTTTTCGAACTGCCTTAATATTACAAGTTTTAATTTGGTTGAGATAAATATTCATCTTAAACTTTTTATTAACATACAGTCTAGTCTTGTGTAGGGGTGTTCGCAGTGCGGTTTGGTTTGGTTTTGAGGATAAAAATCATCCGAACCGCAAGATAAAAAAACATGTGTTTTGGTTTTGTTCGGTTAACTTTAAAAATAAAATCCGAACCAAACCAAACCAATACGGTTTGGGTTGAATCGGTTAGTGCGGTTTTTTCGATACGATATAATTTTTGTTTTCAACGTTATAATCAAGTTAAAAAGCTGAAACACAACATATTTTCAACAATGTTTTAAATTTCATCAAACTTTACAATTTAATTTTCATTTTATTACAATGTTTCCAACAACATAGATCAAGATAAAAACGTGGACAAAAAGTAATCATATTTTGTAAGAAATGCAAAAGATTAAGATTTTATCATTTTCTAAAATGTCAAGTAGCACATAAATAAGTTTTTGGAATAAAAAGCAAAGAATGAACTTAATAAGAGAAAAAATATATCATTTTATAAAAAAATTCATTGAATTTATATGAGTATTGGTCTATGTGACATATGTTTAATTAATATTTTTCTTATGTTGCGGTATGGTTCGGTTTAGTTTGGTTGGTAAAATGAAAACCGCAAACCAAACCAAACCATGTGGTTGAGTAAGAAAATGATTCAATTACATCCGAACCAAATACAGTTTTTTGCGGTTTTGGTTTAAATTGGTTCGGTTTACGGTTTTTCTATTAGGTTGGTTCGGTTTTGAACACTCCTAATCTTGTGTAACATTGTTTCACTATGCCAGCTTTTTATGATAACCAACTTAAAACATTTTATATAATAATAATCATCTTTATCCTTTCTATTATTTGAATAGAAGTAAATCACATCACTTATTATTGTTTATATTTACTTTAATTAGTGATGATATGATTTGATATGTATTATCATTGGAGTACCTTTTATACTTTTTAAAATTTTTTATTTTTTTATACTTTTTCGAATTGATATTATCTTTGATTATAAAAAAAAATAATCACAAGACTTATCATTACAATCAATCCGATTTCTCGATCACAAATTGTCAATGCGACAGCAAACTATATATATTATCTGAGTCTTCTTATTTTCTGAGATATGTTTGGGAGATGGTTTTAGAAGGGAAGTATCTGGAGTGTTATGGCTATATTTTCATATATGTTTAAAATTTAAACAAAATTGAAATAAGAAAATAATTCAATGCAACCTAGTTTATTTTTAAAATATTATAGCTTCCTCATTCTTTTTTAAAAGCACTCCCCTCCCCACCCTCCAAAATTTTCAATCCAAACATACCTTATATGAACTCGATTCATTTCATAACCGGAAAAGGACTCAAATAAAATTTGAGTGGCCTCGCACATATTGTAATATAGAAGTCAAAATTTTATTTCATCCTTTAATTATAAATCATTTCAAAAGCAAAATTAAGGAGGGAAATTAGCGACCAAAAAAATAAAATTCCTTGGTCGCAAAATTTAGTGACGGAATTAGGGAGGGATTTCATGTTTTTCCTCATTAATTTTTGTTTTTTAGTAGTGTTTACTTTTTATCTTTAAATTATATAAACTAGCAAAAAGACGGACACGTGACGGACACTCATGTGCCCGTCCTTCCGCTCTTTTTATTGCGCTAACATTTGAAAATTATAAACGGTGTTTTTTCATGTAATTTTGATTTTGACTAAAACTAAAATTATAAATGTTTATTGCTTTCAAGTTGTAATAACAAATCAAACTAACCAAGATTATCTATTTCAACGACACCAACAATATAACAAAAAAATATAATGTAAATTCTTTTTTTAAATAACACCGACAACAATCTTTATTATAAAAAAAAAATTGTTTACGGGTATAATTAGGATATGAAAAAGTAAGTATAAATATGAT
>Ga0315913_1009922_pt1 | contig 11071 bp, 7 predicted proteins | sample MpolsnodulesMG_FD_207736 | JGI IMG/M metagenome (GOLD analysis project Ga0315913, IMG submission 207736) | Medicago polymorpha root nodule microbial communities from Los Angeles, California, United States - small nodules | ecosystem: Host-associated > Plants > Roots > Nodule | place: USA... | reverse complement strand
ACTTCCTTTTATATACCTTTTAATTTTTGACAGATCCCTTCACTTACCTAAGAAATCTGTTACTCCTTCTCACTGCTGATTGATGTTGCCTGTTTTTTTTTTTGTGTATTGCAGAAAACTCAAGAAGAAGAAGAAGAAGAAGAAGAAGAAGACACCGTTTTTTATTTTGTTTTAAGGGTAGAAGATACTGTTGTAAAGTGGTGTTTATTGTTCTGAAATACCTTTTTATTTTGTTCTGTTTTGAAATATTTTTGTTTCTTGCTCCATGAAAGCCCTGAATGATTTTTGGAGCCCAGTAATTTTAAATTTTATAAAATAATAATATGAATTTTACTAGTTTCAATAAGTTTTTTTAATAAACTATTTTTGGTAGATTTTTATTTTTATTTTACTGGAATTAAATTTAAACGTAAAAGTAAATAACTAAAAATGGAAATGAAATTTGTAGAAAAAATTAAATGAAATATATATTTTATAAATGCACACATAAAAATACCCATTTTGGTCATTTACACAACCAAAATTAATTTTGACACAAAATATCCAAATAACATTTTTTATGCAAATCACTTCTATTGTAAAGGTATTCAAACATAAATTACTTTTCATTCAACTCATTTTTAATCGAAATCAATTATGTAAAATCAATTCAAACAAAATCAATTATTTCCACCGCATAAACACAACAGACATGCATGGGGTACATGAGGACACGTTAGTAGGCAACCCAAGTGGTGTGCGGTGGTAAACAGTCGACTACCATTACTTTTGATTTTAAAATATAGCAAATAAGCTGCCAGTACTTCTTTCCAAACAAAAAATAAGCTTCTAGTATTTAAAATACATGGTAAAAGTTCGTTCGTGAAGTTGTCGCTGTATATCATGTCGCGATATATAGCATTGCCCTTTCTACGTATGTTTCCTCCACACTAGATAATCATGTTTGAGATAGGTCCAACACTAAATATGACCACTTTCTTTTTGTCAAAATTCAGACATTCATTGGCTATGTTGTGAAAACTAACCCCTTTTGTGCACACAAACAATTTCTCAAAATGTTACGAAACAAAGGCCAACCTGTAAGAGACATTGAAATAAAATCTCCACAATATTGAATATATGTGTTATGTTTTTATTTTATTTTATACTACTCCCTTCTTCCCATTTTATAAACATAATTTTTCATTCCCAAAATGGATGATTATGAAAAGTGACCGAAGGAGTATTTATTTATCTCAATATTAATCGATATGGACCAATGTCTGGTTTAGACACAGGATCCTTCATTCAGGAGTTCACCCTGTTTTGATATTGGTATCATATACACCACTTATAAACCAATGTCTGGTTTTATATATTTTTTCTTTTTATTTAGATAACTGGTTTGTGCCAAAAACACTTATTATTAATACATGGCAACTCCTTCAGAAAAAATAAAAAATTAATACATGGCAACTTTGTAGCTTGTTTGACTCTACGCGTGGAGTTGAAACGGTTAATAACGACATTTTAAATATTATATTTGCAAACAACGACCTTTATTATTTTATATTTTTCAAGTTTATACATCCAACTCTCAAATGGACCCAATAATTAAAACAATTTATATACAATTCATTGATCCTCTCTAATGTTGGAACAAGTGTTAAATATTTTAATTTTCTTAGCCTTGTAAACAAAAAAAAAAAATTTGAAAATTTGCCTAAAAGAAAAAAAATCCACTTGCGTATGTTATATACCACACAGAATTGCAAAACCATATTCATTATATTATATCTGACTTGTCACATTAATTAATTAATTTTAAGAGAAATTACGCCACCAATCACCATCAATTATCACTCCAAAAAAATATGCCTAAGTGGCATAAGATTTGTCATTGATGATAGTAGCAATACCATGTGTCAAATAATTCATAAAGAAAGGGAACATATAAATAGCAACTGAGTACGTAACAGCAAGCAAAGTCATATATGTTCTCTTAACCTTCAAATTGTTCATAGTAATTTCTTTGTTCTAATTAATCACTATGGTGTTATTCTCTAATAATAATTTTGCAGCTGAAAAATGGCTAGGATTTGTGACAGCTATATGGGTACAAGCAATATGTGGAAACAATTATACATTTGCAAACTATTCAGATGTGTTAAAGTCTCTAATGGCTTTGACTCAGATGCAGCTTAATGATCTCTCTGTTGCTAAAGATGTTGGCAAAGCTTTTGGTATTTTATCAGGTCTTGTTTCTGATCGTTGGCCAACTTCAGTTATTCTCATGATTGGTGCAACTATGGGATTCATTGGATATGGAGCTCAATGGCTTGTTGTTAGCCAAAGAATAGCCCCTCTTCCTTATTGGCTGGTAAACATAACATTCTTCTCATCATAGAATACCTCATTCACACTATTATTTAGAGTTTAATTTGATGCATTCTTATAAAAAGTTACATTTTCAACCAGCCATTCTCAAATCATGTTGTGTATGACTAAATTGTTTTTTTGAAAACTCGGTATCCGATCCAAGAATCAACTAATCTGAAGGGACCAATCCCACCGCCCACATGCGGGGCCCCATTTAAAGTCAGAGCAAAGCTTTATATACACTTGAACATTTTTCATGAACCAAAGATTATAATAGTGTAAAGAAACTATATACTAACAATAATGCATACAAATTAAATCTATAATTTCAAGCCAACTGTCAACTACGCGTAATTCTTTTTTGTCTTAACTCTCCGGTTCCTGAGGAAAACAAACCCTAATAATTCGTAGGCCTGTTTGGATTTACTTATTTGATCTTATCTACAAGCATTAGAGCTTGTGAAACTATTTGGGAGAGCTTAGGGAAATAACTTATGACTCGTCCATAAGTTGTTTTCAGTTCATTGCCATAAGCTCTCCAAGATAGCTTAAGAAAACAACTTATAGCTTATATGAAAGCAATTTCACTTTATTTTATCTTTTGTTGTAGAAATATCTATATACATAAGCACTTTATAATATCTTTTTTTTTTAGCAATTATAATATCTTTTGTTATAGAAATGTTTAATTAAGTTGTATATTTAGATAGGGTGTTGGATGAATACAACATTTTGAGAAGGAAAAAACCAATTTATTTCATTACTTTGGAACTATTTTGCAGATGTGTATATTCTTGTGTATGGGTGGAAACAGCACAACATGGATGAACACAGCAGTACTTGTAACTTGCATGAGAAACTTTCCGAAAAACCGCGGTCCAATTTCCGGCATTCTAAAGGGTTACGTAGGACTGAGCACAGCAATCTTCACTGACATATGCACAGCTCTATTTTCCTCAGACCCATCTAAGTTTCTACTAATGCTCACAATTGTTCCTGCTATCATTTGTCTCATTGCTGCTATTTTCCTTCATGAAACTCCACCAGCTTCAACTTCTACAGAAGAAAATAAAGAGACACAGTTCTTCAATGTGTTTAACTTGATTGCAGTTACAGTAGCTGTTTATCTCTTGGCATTTGATATCTCTGGACCTCATAAACATGTTATTTCATTGGTTTTCACAGTCGGACTTTTGATCCTATTAGCTATGCCACTTCTTGTTCCTTTATTTTTGGTCATCTTCAAAATGAGTGCTAGTGTTGACAAAGAAAAACAGGTTCATGAACCTTTGTTGGCACAAAAGGTTTCAGAAGAAAAGGAAGAGACATGCACCAAGGTAGAAGAAGTTGAGATTAAAAGAAAACCAGTCATAGGTGAAGAGCATACTATCATTGAAATGGTGAAAACTGTTGATTTTTGGGTTTTGTTTGTGTCATTTCTTTGTGGTGTTGGAACAGGACTATGTGTGATGAATAACTTAGGACAAATGGGACAGGCACTTGGTTACCATGATGTTTCTTTGTTCATTTCATTCATAAGCATTTGGGGTTTCTTCGGACGCATTCTTTCTGGATCAGTCTCTGAATACTACATCAGGTTTGCTCCCTAGTCACTGCTGTTTGTTTAATTCCCATATACATGACTTCTTGATTTGTTATTATAAACATAGTTTTAAGAAAAAGGTATGTGCGCCCTGATCTATGAGTGAGATTTTTGATGCCTATGAAACGAGAGTTGAGGTCGCATTAGCTGTATTTGACATTGATTATTTGCAACGTAGAGGATCGCGACCACTAGGAATGTTCATGATTCGGTTAAGGAAGGAAATTCAAACCAAACTAAACCGTTATAAGAGCTGATAAAACTGAACCGAACTTGTGTTAAAGGTTGAATGGATTCTATAGTTCTGAACCCAACTAAAACTACATTTACAAAAAATTGAACTTTACTTTTTCATATCGAACTGTATTGAATTTCTGTTATTAACATATAATTAGGAGAGTTGAAAAAGAAAAAAAAAATTGTATATAGGGGACCGCATTTTAAAACCTCTTAAGAAGCTCCAATTTACTGACCTTGAATGTTAATTTTATATGGCAGAAAATCAGGCATGCCAAGGCTAGTTTGGAATGCAGCATCTCAGATTCTGATGTTTTTTGGTTACATTGCATTGGCAATGGCCTTACCAGGATCACTATACATTGGTTCAATCTTAGTAGGAATATGTTATGGAGTTCGTCTTACAATAACACCAGCAGCAGCTTCAGAACTATTTGGTCTCAAATACTATGGTTTATTATACAACATTCTCATTCTAAACCTTCCTATTGGTTCATTCCTCTTTTCTGGTCTCATTGCCGGCTACCTTTATGATATTGAAGCCACTAGTGTGCCAGGAGGCGGAAACACTTGCAGTGGAGCACATTGTTTCATGCTTGTGTATGTGATTATGGCTTTCGCTTGTGTGTTGGGGTGTGGATTGGACCTGTTTCTTGCACTTAAAACAAAGAATGTATATTTCAAGATACATACAGAGAGAAATATTGTCAATTCTCAAGTTCAACACTGAGATGATGGTGTTTCTGGACTTTTTTCCGAATAGGTATTGTTAATGTGTATGTATTGTTAATATGTATATAAGAAGTAATAGATGAGTTGTTTTTGTGCTTGTTTGGCTCTATTGTGGGAAGCTCAAACTTGAGTTTGCAATTGGCAAACGTAGTTTCACCATACTTTTATGATGTTTGATTTTTATAATGAGAAGTAATTTAAGTTTCAGAATTTGAACGCTTGTCCATTGCTACAAAAATGGTTGGAAATCAGAACTATAACTACGCGCGGATGCGGCAAAGTAGTCATCCTAGGTAGGATACAAGACTGAAGTACTGGTTGGGGTGCAGGCCTATTGGAGGGTCGTGATAGGAGTGAAGTTTTTTAAAAAAAAGGGGAAAGGTTAAGCCACATAAGATGGAGAGAGAGCTTGAGTGTGATCTTGCAGCGAAGATACTAGGCAGGCACAAAGCAATGGACAGATAGAGCAATAGATCTTGAAAACGAAGTTGATGCAAAGATGTTGGATGCATTTTTTCTGGTGCACTCTCTGAATACTGCATCAGATTTTCTCGCTATTCACTACAGTTTCCTCAATTCTCATATATTACTTGTTTTGTTATTATAACCGATAAATATGACTGTTAAAAAAAACACTAAGCTAACCAATTACAATATTAGGACGTTTTAGCAATAATGAAAAACAAAACCGAAAAGAATTAAACTATGGCAGATAGTTCATGATCTGAATTGAATTGAGCTACTTTAGTACGTGAATTGTCAATCACAATTCAGTTTTTTTTTTTTGGTTCAGTTCGTTTTAATGGTGGATTTTCTAAAGTCCTAGCGACGACGATTTAAAACTTTGACGATAGCTAGTTGATTAAAACCAGGAAGGGTATATCTCATTTGGGACTCAAGAATTCAGAGTGCGGCAAACTAGATGATTCATAGTTTACTGACAATTGGGCATGTCATTCTAGCTGGTTTTTAAACTAGACTGTGGTATTTAAACACAAGTTGTCATTTGTAATCCCTTAGCTTTAATATTAGAACTGTGGTGTGGCCGCTCTATGGTTGGAGACGTAGGCACAATTGGTTGAATATGTGACCGAATATCGCATGTTCTCTGTTTGTGTTTTTTGTAATTGTTTTCTTTTGAACTGGAATGGCTATTCTACCAGTTTGTTGACCTTGAAATGTTAAATTTATATTGCAGAAAATCAGGCATGCCAAGACTAGTTTGGAATGCAGCTTCTCAAATTCTGATGTTTTTTGGTAACGATGCATTAGCTATGGGCTTACCAAGATTCTTATACATTGGTTTGATGCTAGTTGGTATATGCTATGGAGTTCGTCTTACTATTTACACCATCAGCAGGTTCAGAACTATTTGGACTCAAATACTATGGTTTATTTTAAAACATCCACATTCTCAACCTTTCTATTGATTCATTCCTATTTTCTGGTCTCATTGCCGGTTACCTTTATGATCTTGAAGCCACTAGTGTGCCACGAGGTGAAAATACTTGCATCGGAGCATATTGTTTCATGCTTGTGTATTTGATCATGGCTTTTCTTGTGTCTTGGGGTGTGGGTTGGACTTGTTGCTTTTGTTCAGAACAAAGAATGTATATTCCAAGATACATATAGAGACACAAGTTCAACACTGAGATGATTATGTAATTTGAGTTTTTTTCTTCTTCTTTTGGAATGAGTGTACGGAATTTTTTAGAGGATTTTTAGACTTTTAGGTGTGAAGATGATTGTCAATATTTGTTAATCACAAGTCACTCAAAGTCTCAAATTTGAAATAAGTTGTTTATGTATTGTTTAATGTGTGTCCATGCTAAGTAATATAATGTTGTGCAGTAATAGATGAGTTGTTTTAGTGCTTGTTTGGTTCCTCAGTGGGAACGTCAAAGTTGCATTTGCAATGGTCAAATGCGGTTTCCTTTACCATATGATGTTTGGTTTTTATAATGAGAAGCAATTTAGGTTTCAGAATTTGGATGTTTGTCTATGGCTACAAAAATGTTCAGAAATTGGAACTATAATAGCATGCCGTTGCAGCAAAGTTACTCCAGGCAGTCGGTCTTGGTGTGATACACAATTGTCGTGCTGGTGGCGGTGTAGGCCTATTGGAGCGACGGTACAAAGGCACAAATCAGTGGACAGATAGAGCAACACATCTTGAAAACAAAGGTGAGGCAAGCATGTTAGAATTAATGTGGCAGTGCAATCGGGCACTTATATATTCTTAACACTATTCTATTGTGTAACTTAGCCACAAGCATATAATCATAGATTTCGACTAATAGTGCCTAAGTCTCTATACCAGAACGGCTTTATTAGTGTTTCAATTTGTAATAATAGATAAATATGATGCATAGTCAATGCTTTCCAGCACTCTTCTCTTTCTAGTCCACATGGTCTATGCAACCAAAGACGAGAAAGTAAGACATCTTTTGTTTTTTTGAGTAAGTAAAAGTTCTTTTTTTGATAAAAGAACTTTTTTGATAGATAATAATCTGTCAACACATATTAGTGTGATGATTAAATTCAATGAATATAATTGTTTGTCAAGTATGATCAACAGAATGCAAAAATACATAAATCACTTTATGTAGATTTTGTAAAGGTGATAAAGTACTTGGGATTTTCTATTGTTATCAGGCACAATCTGAAAGAAAAAGTTCACTTATCCTGAAGATTCAAAAGTGCTTATAAACTGTATATGAGTAAACAAAGCAAGTCTACCAATGGACGAACACAAGTGTCAAAGTTTTCATGTATCCCATTGGCTCAAGTAAGTTAAGATTTAATCCAAATGGAAAATTTGAAGCTGACTTTTCTGGTGTACATCAATGATGTGTGCTTTGCATTACAGTTAGAGTGTTTAAGACATGATTTCAATTACTTAGACATTAAGGAAACAATTAGTACTGTTGACTTAGATTTATTACTTTGTGAATTTTCTGGTTAATATCTGAAAACATATGATCTACTACATCGATAATGTATTTGCGAGAAAGTGGGTGTTAAAGACAAGCAAGTTATTGTACATGTTTAATTATGCATAACCGGTGTCCCGAACGCTAATTAAGCAATTAAAAATAGAAAGAAAAAGACAAAATTATCATTAAAAATAACACTTTTTCAAGTTTCAAAAAATAAAATACACAATTTTTAAGATAAAAAATAAAATACAATATTATCTTTTATAATAGATTAACTAAAAAAAAATACTAGTGCATCGGAGACACTAGTTAACGAGTCCCAAGTTGGTTGAGTAAGAGTTCCACCTTTGTTATAGTCTTATAGATCCTTATGTAGTAAAGATTGTTCACGTTTTAAATTTATCTTTGCTATTTTTCTCATTTCTAATTATGCTTAATAGACTATATCATTTTTGGCGCAATAGGGTGATTTTTGTAATGTTTTCAACAACCTACACATCCAACAAGTCCTATTTTACAATGAGTGATGATATTTAATCAATCATTTGAGATAAATTTTGTGAGAATTTTTCATTTGTCAAAAACAATAGCGAGAAAAAGAAAGAGAAAGAATAAGAATATAATGTGAGTATGAGAAATAATTGTCAAAAAGTTCTCACAAAATGGTTGAACAAATATCATTTTCTCTTTTACGATAGGCAAAAGAATTGACAATGGAAATCATATGAAAAGGGTCAACCTAAAAATGAGGACATTCTTCGAAGAACCGGATCAAACTCACGACGTTGGATCAAGAGTTATGCTTGTAAAACTGGTCATTATGACGCTCTTACGGTGAAGATATTGAAATTAGGTCTAACTCATGCTTACTAAATCAACTTGTAAGGTGATAAGTGTTTCACTTTATAGAACTCTTATCAAAAGTTTTATCTATTCAACGTGAGACTTGAGTTTTTTCCAATACATCTTGTCACGTTCAATGCTATTGAGCTTGATGCGTGTATATAAATGGTGGATGACCTAATTGATAGACTCAGATAACATGTTGAAATTTGGTCTAACTCATCCTTACAAAACCGGTTTGTAAGTTAATAAACGTCTCTCTTTATAAATTCTTATCAAGAGTCCTATCAATATGATGTGGGACTTGAGTTTTTGCCAATAAAAGATACGATAATGCTTATTATCCCGAAATCTTGCCTTCACGAGGGAATCATGATGTCATTGCTATAAGAGGTGTGACCCACATCACACACCACACCCTCCTTGTTTTCCGTGCAAAGCCATTTTTAATTGTTTGAAATTGTTTTCGGGAAGTTCTCGGGACAAAATCAGTCGGGAGATATAGCAATGCCCTAAAAGATATAGACAATGTTTTATGGCATGGACTCATAAGAAAATAACACTTATTAGAAAATAATATTTCAGTGCAAAGTGGATCTTCATCCCCAACCAGGAACCAACGTAACATCATGCATGCTGTGATGTGAATAATATATGAGAAATGTACCTTTCTTTATCTTCACTCATCGTATACCCAGCCACTTTCAAGTTATTTTTGATCACTTTCTCCTTTTCGTCATCTTTCTTTTGATTGCTATATTGAAAAGAATGGACGTGCCCTATCCTTTCTCATGACATATCGCTAAAGGGTTTGAAATATACTATACATGTTTCATAATTCATTCATACTAGCTGTTCTATGTCTCTAATAATGATTTTATGATCAATATTTATCTTATTCTACAACCAATTAAATCCTGATAGCATCCCTTTTTGTGGACGATAGAACGTAACGTTTCTCCCAAAGTTGCTAGCATTATCCCAGTCCACATTTCGATTCCACACAAATATATCTGCTAAATATCTTCTACTATGTGTCAATTTTTGTAGAGTGATAGTTATTTTAGTCTTTGAATATGTAACAAATAGTTACAATAGTTTCTCAATGTATCAAAATTTTAAAAAACGACATGACAGTTTCTCAATGTATCAAAATTTTAAAATAACGGTTGATTACGGATTATGATATAGTCAAATAATCTTTTACGTTAAAATATTTTTTTAATATTGTCATATTAGTTTTTCAATATACTTACTTGTTATCGTATCAGTCTCTATATGTACTTACCTGCCGTCATATCAATCCCTATATGAAAAGAGTTAAGGTCAGCATTGAGGAACTATTCTAAAGTCATAAACTATTTTGACTAATGAAGTGCACAATCAGATATTATTTTGAAACTTAGATACATTGAGGATTTATTGTATCTACTCATTATACATTCAGGAATTAAAATAACTATTATTTAAACTTTTAATATACATATAATTGAGTTTAACAGTACTACTGCTTCCTTGTTGTAGCTGTCAATTTATTTATATATAGACTCTCAAAACTAAGGATTTCAAATTGCATCCATAAATGAGGAACCCCCCGCAGGGACGGCCCCAATTGGGGATTTGTAAACAATGAAATTTTTCTGATGGGGATGGTGAAGAAAGTCCTCCCGAAGATAGTGCGGAGATGAGACTGGTATCACACCTCCGTATTGTGGGGACTCCGTGTTTGAGTAAATTCGGTGAAGGAGAATACTACATACTTAAATGCAAACTAAGAAAAACGGTCGACTTTTATCATATTTAATTATGCTATTTCAAAAAATCATCTTTTTCAAATGAATATTAAATGCAAACTACATTTAATTTGATCTCCATTTCATTTTCTCTATATCTAATAACCGATGAAAATTGTTTTTACATCTTCTTATAAAACTTATTTTAAGGATGACAGAAGAAAGTATGTTACAAATTACCATGGTTTGTCCTCGTGAACTTAACTCAGTTGGTATGGACAATGCATAATATATGCAATGTCCGGGGTTCAAACCTCGGCCACCACAAAAAAATAAAATTACCATGGTTTATTTTTTTTAATAAGTGTGAAATTATATATATTATTTTTGCTTGTAATTTGGAATGGAGTATGCTATGCTAGGAGTTGATAGTTAGAATGTCGCAATACCATGTTGGAAAGAAAAAAAACATTGTTAATGTTATGATGATTCTTTAACAAATAATGTTAGGATGATTCTTTTTTATGCAAACCGAGTCATTAAATAATGAACAAGTGTGTTGATGCTGCATAAATTAATGGTTTAGATTTTAAAACTATAATAATGTAAAGAAAAAAAAATAGAAC
>Ga0315913_1009921_pt1 | contig 11071 bp, 6 predicted proteins | sample MpolsnodulesMG_FD_207736 | JGI IMG/M metagenome (GOLD analysis project Ga0315913, IMG submission 207736) | Medicago polymorpha root nodule microbial communities from Los Angeles, California, United States - small nodules | ecosystem: Host-associated > Plants > Roots > Nodule | place: USA... | reverse complement strand
CAAAAACTTTTCCAATGTTTCTTTAGTTCGTCATTTTGCTTCTCGAATGTTTTTTTGTTAATTATTTTGATCCTCAAATTTATTTTTCGTTAGTCAATTTAATCTATAAGATTACAAACAAGGATAGATTCAAAGATTATAATGATGGTGCCTCATACATTAAAGTATTATAATGACGCACATGCAAAATACCACGTCTAAAAGAGTTATTTATTCATTTATGAAACTGATGTTTGAAAAAGATGATTATTTTATCAAATTAGTGAATTAATAATAATTAATTTGCATCTCATACAACTTATCAAAAAAATTATAAAAATTTCCATCTCATTTAAATTGTATATATCACAATTTACATGTGACCATGAGAATTTTCTGTGCAAAATAACAACTCGAGTTGATGAGTATTTTTCAGTTGATTGCTTTGTCGAGGAAAAATGAGAAAAACAAGCATATTATGACAGTTAAAGGTACTAATAAGTGTCATCTTCTTAATGTTTAAACAATTCCATTGTAATTTGTTCGATCAACGCCCGAGCTTTTTAAACTGATATTAGCTGCAATGTGATATATGTATATAAATGGGATGAGAAAGTCATGGTTATATTTCCTTTGAGCATGGCCTTGCCAAAGATCATACCACCATATTTATTTGTTGATGAAACTAAAAAATGTGTAGCAGCCAGCACCTTGACTGGGAAACCAAAAATTAGCAGTATATGATAGATAGTCAGGTTCAATTGAAACATTTAATGCAGCAAGCCAGAGAACAAAGTCCTTCAACATTACCTTTAGTAAAAGCTATAAATTTTACCAACGTATCTGTTGATGAAATTTGGAGAACAAAGTCTTTTAATTATGAATGGTTACAAGTATATCTGAAGGACCATTTATCCACAAGTTTCCACATGTATGGCCATAGCAACTACAGTTCTATGAAGAAGCTGGATGAAGTTCCATAAAAGCCAAAAACTGAATGTATTTGTCCTAGAAGTGAGAACATATGGTGGATAAATGATATTAGCATATGAATGCAGAAAAACAGAAGTGGTTTGAACATTAATATAAAATGCAACTTTAAGCATGTCTGTATGGCAACCGATTTCCCCTTGTTTGTATTTTTTTTCCACCCGAGCTTATTAGTGCGTCTTGCACGGGCTTGTTGGTTTGTAATATTTTGCCGATTCAAAAAAAAAAAAAGCATGTCTAAGTTTGTAAAGGATATAGTATATCTGTGAAACGTAAGTGTCTTCTCGCTGATGTGGATTCCCATGGTTGACATAGGCATCTTTGTTGTCGGAGTGCATCCCTTCGTTCTACGAGTTGTCCTTTCTAGAGCAAACTGTCTGCACGTTCAATTTTGTCTTGCTCCAAACTTTTCTCCACCTTTTCTCTCATGGATAATATCCCTTCGAATCCATGTTCAAGTATTTCTATCCGCGCTTTCATGTCCCCTCTTATCAAAACCATCAAAACAACTAAGATCTTGATTGCTCCGGTACCAGTTGATAGGTACCAATTCAATCAGAGTAAATTCAGGATAATTTCTGGTATTTATTGATACAAACTGAATTAATACAGAGATTATAACACAGATCACACATAATAACATTAGGACACAGATCACACATAATAACTGCCACAACATGCAATTGTCCTATTTATTACACACCCTAACTGCCTAATCTTAATAACTATTTATATTTGATAATAAGTTAACACAGAAACTGTCATATGCAACCCCTAAACACCCTTAACTGTGTCCTTTCCTCTTATAAACATTTCTTACAAGAGATCTAACAAAACACTTATTTACTGCAGGGTTTCAATGTTCTCTCTATTCAATTACTTTGGTGGTGTAGTTGCAAACTTCCAACTATATTGTGATAAACTGTGATTTTCTAGATTCCCAGCGATTTCCGCAACTGGCACTGCATCAGAAATTTCCTTCAAATCTTCTTCTGTAAGCTTTACAATCAGAGATCCAATGTTGTTTTCAAAGTTCTTCACTTTAGTAGTCCCTATGGTATCAAACAAATATAAGCACGTCAAGATTTTAGGTACAATCAATATTAATGATTTTTTTGATAGTAACTATCAGTATCAAGGATAAAAGGCACATTATGCCAACAATAGATAAGGGTTTTAATGTCATCATGTTTTTTCTTTCTTTATCAAGTGGTAATCTTTAAGATAGTTTAAGTAAAATGAAGAAAATAAATGCTAGAATATGTAAAGCATTTAATAAAAAGCTAAAAACATCATCACATAAACACACAAGTATTCTTTCTAAATATTATTAAGACAGTACCGGGGATAGGGATTATGTCATTTCCCTGATGCAGAAGCCATGCTAATGCTAATTGAGAAGGAGTACATGCATGCTTTGAAGCCAATACATTGATTCGTTCATAGATTATCTTGTTCTTTTCCAGATTTACTCCAGTGAACCTGGGATGCATATTCTGTTACAGAAACAAGAAGAAATGTCAGTAGAAAATCACTGCAGGGATAATACTACTCAAGTGATATTTATAGCATTTTCCCTCGGCAGAGATGTGATTCCACAAATTGCCTGAGCCTTGTCTCATTAAAGTTATTTTTTACCATCATTATAAGGAAAATCTCCAAATTAACGCAAACATAACACAGCTTGACTACTTGTAACTAGCCGCATACCAGTATGCTCTGACTAGGCAAAGCCTCTACCACTGACTTTCCTGCAAAAAAGCCGCAGCCAAGGGGGCTGTATGCTACTATTCCAATCCCTAGTTCTCTGCAAGATCAAACAATTGCCAAACATATCAAACTAACTGGATTATAATTGTGGTTAAGTTAACTATGAACATAAAATATTTCAATTTGTCTACCTGCATAGTGGAATTATTTCTTCTTCAATGTCACGGGACCATAAGGAATACTCCATTTGCAAAGCAGTAATAGGATGAACTGCGTGTGCTCTCTTTATAGTGTTGCCACTAGCATCCGATAGCCCAATATGTCTTATCTTTCCTTCATTTACCAGTTTTTTGAGCTCCTCCATCTTTCATAAAGAAGTCGAATTCAAAGTGAAAGCACACAATCATCTATTTTCAAGTGTTGGAATGGTATGCATAACTAAGAAGAGAGGAAAATCATTGAAAGCTTACAGTGTCTTCAATTGGAACTGAAGTGTCAACTCGGTGTTGATAGTATAAGTCAATATAATTGACATCAAGCCGCTTGAGACTCGCTTCACAGCACTCCCTCACATATTCAGGGGTACCTTTTACTCTAAAAACCCCATCAGATAAAGTAACACCAAACTTTGTAGCCAATTGAACTTTTTCGCGGGGAAGTTCTTTTAATGCCTATGACAGAAGAAAAGACTCGTCCTTAAGTTTTCTCTTGCACAAAAGATGATAGTGTAAACAAAGCTATATTTATACCGTGTTATAACGATACCAGTAAGACATACAAGTACATCCCATTTGTCACATACATCTAAGGAATTATTTATCTGTGAATCAGTTGAGATTTGTGAACACAGAATTAATAAAATTATTACAACATGCAAATGCTTATGTACATTCTGCCCTTAGACTTAGAATCAAAATTATTTATTAGCTTTGGATATTTTGTTACCTTACCAACCATGATTTCATTATCATGATCATCTCCATAGAGATCTGATGTATCGAAAAAGGTAACCCCTCTATTGAATACTTCCTTAATAATTGAGCATCCATCTTCATGTGAGAGGGGAGCATTAAAAATTCCAGATAATCCTCCACATCCAAATCCCAACCTAGACACCTGCATTTCACAAAATGAAAAAACAGGAGATGCTTACCCTATCAGAATTCACAAACATTAAACAAAAGATTGAGTCAGCTTAAAGATAAAAGTGAAAAAAGCGATTGAAATATTAATTTATGTAACTTCTGATATTATATAGTTCTGTATGGCGGATAGTCCCATCTCTAACTCATTTTGGTGCGAAAGCAATGAGACTATAGAGATTACTTATGATGGAATTCTAAATTTCCAACTAGACTGAGAAAACAAAAATGCACGGTTGTTTTTATGTGTGACTAAAATGGATCTACGGCATATCATGAAAGATAATAGGAGTGATACATGATGTTAAATAAGTAAAAACTCCAAAGGAAGCATTAGGAGTGATGTAAGTATATTGATTGCAAATTCAGAAACAGAAGAAATTTGAGCATTCATTTTAAATTGCAACTTCACAATTTACATGTGATGTAAGCATTAGAATAATATCAAATAACTATTTTGCTAAATAGCTCATCGAGTCAATGATGGTGAAAATAAAATAGAGATCCTTCCTTTCTTCAATCAAGCATATGATGACAGTTAAAGGGACCAACACAAATGGTTTAATGTCACTTTCCTCTTAAGGTTGAAGTTATTAGTCTTTTGAGAAAGAACAAATTTCTACTATGAACTGGTTTCTAATCACCTAGTACTTTTATGTTTTCTTCGTCTTAATGTTGGACTACTCATTCAATTGTGAAAAACAAATCTTAATGATCAAGTGGATGCTAATAAGGAGAATGAAAGTGGCCACTTGGGGTGATGAAAGGTTACCTCTAAACCCCTACCAAGCTTAACTGTTGGGACTTGCATCTCAGTCTTATCCATTCTTCAACACAATTATTGCCTTTCTTTGTCTAAGATGCAAAGTTGAAACACAAAAGAGCATGTGTTAGAATAAAACTATGCCAAAGCCAAAGGTTGTTGAAATGTCCACTGTCTCCGTACCAACATACCAAAAACTTTTGCTTCCAATAATAATAAAGTCTATCTTTTAACTCAAAGGGTGTGTGTGTGTGTGGTCCACCGGAAAAAGATAGATGATAGACCTTTGATTGGAGGTTCCTGGTTCGTGCCCCACTAGTACCCTTTGTGAGCGTTCTTTGAGCTTTAAGGTTTTCATTATGTTAAGGTAAAAAAATATTGACTCCAAGCCTGTTAATGATATATCCAAGAGAGCCAAGTACATCCTCATTGCCACATCCAAAGAGTGAGTGATTCATTAGTGAATTAGTTGTTTAACACGTGATTATAATGTTTCCTTAGTCAAATTATTGCAATTTGCATCTCAAACAAATAATTATGAATTTTCAACGCCTAATTTAAATTAAAAATTAAAATATCAATTAGTTTTTGGAATAGTATCACCTTACCAGCCATAGAAATCACATAAGAGAGGGAAGAATATGAGTGAGAAAGAGGAGGAAAAAAAAACAAAAAAGTGGTGGTTCAAGTGGCTAGCCTCACTAGACATACTGGACTAGAAGTGCTGTTGTCCCTCCACTGTCGAGGGCCGAGAGTAGTCGCTGCTCTGTTAAGCCAGCCTCACGCAGTGCCTCTCTGTTTAGGAGAGACAAGAATTGAGCTTTCGCTCAGGCCCTGTTAATCAACTCCCAACTTGGAGTGGGCAGCCACAAATTGCAGGTTCAAGCCCAACCGAGTGATGCCTGAACCATGTTCCGCCACGTTAATGCCCCCACTTGGGTTACATGCTGGTGTTACCCAACTCAGCGAACTGGCACCCGTGTAAGAGGGTTATAAAGTGTTGTTTGTTTCATAAACTAGGTGATGTGGGACTTATTGATGCTAACTAAAACTTGTTCCCCTTCAGCAAGCTCAATACTCAATACATAAGCTTTTGCATTAACATACTAAGCTAATTTTATTACTGTTATTAGTATCAAGGTTGACTGTCCAGCACATATATGATGCTACTGGGTGAGAAAACATGAAAAGTGTATAGACTTGTGACATTGGTATACAGGTGCAAAAGAGACTCCGCTACACATTTACATGAAAATGAGATTTTTTTTGTGCAAAACAACTTCTTGATGAGAATTTTCCTCAGTTGATTTTTTGGTCTAAGGAAAAAGAGAAAAACAAGCATACGAACAGTTGAAGGTACTAATAAGTTGTTTACTGTCATCTTAATGTTTAATCAGAGACACATGGTAATTTGTTTGATCAGCACTCAGTTTTTTCAACTGATATTAGCTGCAGTTTGATGTTTGTATATCAATGAGATAGTCATGGTCATATTCCCTCTATATGAATGCAGTTTTTTTAGTAGATTATTACACAATCATCTACATGCTGCATTTATCTGTTGAAGTTTTAAGTTTACTATTTACTTCTTGACATTTGTGAAGAATGATCTGAATGCTCCAATACATGTCCAACGTTTTAGTTAAATGTGCTTCTCTATAAGTTTTGACGGTGTGAAGAGCATTTGGACCCGATCAATGTTAAAATTGTCGAGGGAGTCATAAGGTGATTCTGGAGGTATTGGGTGAGGGACTTAGAGATTGGGAGGTATAATGTCTTGGCTTGATCCCTGCCTGCTAACATTCTAATAATTATTGACGGCTAATAATTCCTTTAATAGATGACCATGTAATGACAGTTGAAGGGACTTACACCAAAACCTTTTAAATTAAATCTGTCTTTAATTCATTTAATATGTAATATGGATGCAGAAACATTAGAGGTGACACGTAACAAAAAAGTGGTGGTTCAGGTGGCTAGGCTCACCAGGCATATTGGGCTAGAAATGCAGCAGCCTGTTATCCCTCCACTATCAAGAGCCGGAGGTGTTTGCTGCTCTGTGAACCCAGCCTCACACAGTGCCCTCCAGTCTAGAGCCAAGGAGACTCAAGCCTTCGCCTAGGTCCCATTGGCCAACTCTCAACTTGGAGTGGGCAGGCCAGCATGATGCAGCTGCCAACCCAACCTGGTAAATCCTAAGCCATGTTCCAACACCTTGATGCCCCCACTTGGGTTACAAGTTGAAGTTACCCAACTCGGCAAGCTGGCAGCCTTGTCAGAAGCTTATAAAGACTTATTTCTTTTATGAAATACTCGATGTGGGACTTCTACATGTTAACTAAAACTCTTTTTCTCTTTCAGCATGCTCAAATCTCATTGCCTAGTTAGATTTTGAATTAATATTATGCTATGCTAACTTTATTGCTGTGCCTGTTCCTGTGGGTATCAAGAGTGCAGAACAGACTCCTTCATTTTAATTGCATTCCTTTCCATTTCACAATTTGCATGTGATGTGAGGGAAGTCACATCATTTTAAGATTATGAATTGATGATCATGTAAAATATATCATTCCTTGGACCAAGCTATCAACAAGAGATTGAAGAAAACAAGCACAAGAATTGTTTAGTTTCATTTTGTTAATGCATTGACGTTGAATGTACTAAAAAAAATCTTTGAACTAAGAAGCTCTTTCAAATTGCTTTTCGTGAAAATTATTTTTGAAAATTGTGTTTTTTCTAAAAATATGTAATTTTTATTATGTAAAATCTCTAATAATGAATACTTGAGTTTTTGCTTTTTAAGGAACGTAGAATAAAAGGTAGTGAATGTCAATTTTTTTTTTTAACTTACAACAAATGAATTGGACATGTACCATCATAGAGATTGAAAATCAAATTACGAGGATAATTTTTTATCATTAAAAATACATATCAACCAGATTAAGAGAAGACATTTACTGCATGCAACTATAAAAACTAATTCTTTGAGTTGGGTAAAATCGATCGCAATAGTGTATGTAAAAACCTGTTATTTTTTATGGGTTTTCCATTTTTTAAAATCATATGAGGTATGATAGGTCTAAAACTATTTTTTATGGATGGATAAGTAGGTTTTTTTGGGGTGGGTTTGACAAATTTTTTGGGTAGTCAATTATTTATTTTCTTTATTCCATTATTACCAACAAAAAATATTTCTTTATTTTGTGTCTAATTTCAAAAGTCTCTCGAAAAAAAAAATGAGGTATGTTTCAAAAAAATAAAAAATAAAAATGAGGTATATATCCTATATTTTTTAGGCAATTTACGTATCCTGTTCTCTGATTGGATGATGCACGTTGTAGTCTCTCTGCGTTTTACACGTAAGCTCTTATAAACGACATCATAGTCATAGCAAAGTTACCCTTTCAAGACCACGACGACGCCGTTTTATTGCATTTCCTTTTGCAGTAACGAAAAACAAGAGAAAGGATCAAAACCTTCTCAAAAATCCAATCTTTAAGATCCACACAACACTTCTCAATTTTCCCATAATCACAATTTTCTCATTCTTTCTTTCAATTCAGAAAAAAAAATCCCAAATAAAAAAGCCTAAAATTAAGAAAGGGGGAAAAGTGATGGAAAAAAGAAACGCGAAGATGTGGATGGTTTTGATGTGTTTGGTGTTTACCTTCGTTGATCGAATTGAATCATTATCTGTAACTGTGCAAGACGTCGAATGTCTCTATGAGTATGTGCTTTACGAAGGGGACACCGTTTCGGGGAATTTTGTTGTCGTTGACCATGATATTTTCTGGAGTTCCGATCACCCTGGCATTGATTTCACGGTACGTCGAATCTCAATTCCACAATTCCGTTTTTCTGTGCGATTTTGATTTTTTTTAATTGATTTTGTTTTTTTTTATTTTTTATCTTATGATTGCCTTGCCCAGTTCATAATTTGTTGAATTACGATTTATGAAGTTATTGGGGTGTTTGTATTTTGCTTTGGTGACGGAAAAGATGGTTTTTTTTTTAGGGTGTTTAAGAGGGACTTTGATGTGTCATATGATGAAGATCAATTATTATCCATGTAGCTTTGAGTCATATATATAATGATACTGTAACTGAATATAGAATTAAAGCTTAGGTGTGCAAGGAAGTTTTTTTTTATGCCTATAGGTAAACTAAAGACCAAAAAGAGCTGCCTATTTAACACTTCTTACATGGCTTGATTGTATTTTCCTTAAGCTGTGTTATATCAATTCCACTTAAATGTGATTAAGTTTTATTACATCAATTCCACTTTGTATGATTTGATGAATGGTTATTGGTGAATCCTTGGCAGTACCTTCTGTAACATTATTGTAAACTCGTCTAGTGCTGAAACTTTAGTCAAAATGAACATCAGCACTTTTTTTTTTTTGAGAGATCTTAACTAATCTTTGTTAGTGCATAATAGGATTAAATCAATTGATCAATCCATGTTGGATCGGCGTGTTTGTGAGTTATATAAATCAGAACATGAAAATTGAATAGTAGAAAGTGATGACTGAAGATAGTTAAGGTAGGAATAGGGAGGTAAAAGATAAACACTTAAAGGACATAATGTATTTTTATTTTTTAGTATTTTATGCCCACCTAAATGGATTTATTCTCAAGCTTTTATGCTTTTGTATATAGCAAACTGTGGCTTGAGACATAGATACCTTGAGGCTTGACTATATTGTTATTGGCTGTGGAAGTCTCATTGGTTACCCCTATGCTTGAAGGAGGTTTTGTGTGAAAAATGATGTGCGCTAGCTAGTATTATATTATAGGAACAACAGTTGAAGCCAATTTGTTATTATTTTGATGAATCTATTATTGCTTACTAATCAGACTCAGTTCAGAATGACATGCCCAAATTTTCATATTGTTTTGTAACTTTAGCTTTTCAGATATCCTAATTTTCGCAGTTATCTGCAGGTAACATCTCCTGGAGGTAATGTTGTCCAAGATATCAAGGGAACATCTGGAGACAAATTTCAATTTAAGGCCCCAGTACACGGAATGTATAAATTTTGTTTTCATAACCCATACTCAACACCTGAGACTGTTTCTTTCTATATCCATGTTGGTCATATTCCCTCTGAGCATGACCTTGCCAAAGATGGTATGTTCTACATGAAAGCAGGCTCTTTTAATTTATTACACTATCATATTACCGTATTCATTTGTTGAAGTGTTAAATTTACTATTTACCTGACTTACTTCTTGACATTTCTGATGAATGATCTGAGGTCTATTTTATTTTCCTATGTTTTGGTTATCTGGCCATCCGTTTAAACCTTGATGGTTTGCAGAGCATTTGGACCCAATTAATGTTAAAATTGCCGAGCTCAGAGAGGCATTGGAATCTGTTACAGCTGAACAAAAGTACTTGAGAGCTCGAGATGCAAGGCATCGCCACAGTAAGTAGTTTTCTTTTCCATCAACTTTCATTGTTCTACTTTGAAAATTCAATTGTGGTAGTCTTGTTATCATTCTTGTGAACATATATGATATATGGACACATTTCTTTTTCCCCATTTCGGTCCTATCTGTACCCTTCTTTTATTCTTACTTACTCAACGCTGTGTTGTTTGCAGCGAACGAGAGTACACATAAACGTGTTATCTTCTACACTGTTGGAGAGTACCTTCTGTTGGCTGCTGTTAGTGCACTGCAAGTCATATACATCAGGCGCCTTTTCAGCAAGTCAGTGGCATACAACCGTGTTTGACTCCCCTCCATCATTAACCTTATGCTTTCCTTCTTTTAGTTAAGTTAAATTAAAGGGTTAGGGGTTTATAGACTTGTTTCTCTGTGAAACATTATAATTATTATTCTTGGTGAACATTTTGTTGTTCTCTTTTCGACACCGACGTCAATTATGCTTTGATACAACAAGAATTTTTATATTCCTTGGTCTGAATTTCAGTGGATTTTGACTGAAAATTAAAACGCGTAGGAGCAGTATTTTAAGCAAAATGGTACCTTGTACTTTCATGTTTGCAGTGTTGCTTAAGCAAAATGGTACCATGTTTGATTTCACTGGAGGGTTGAGGGTAGAATAGGGGAGGAGGGAAATTTTAATGGAAAAGAGGGGAGAGATTTTAGATATGTGTTGTGTTTGGCTTGACGATGGCCCAAATATGCATTAGTTGGTTTTCCATTCCCATACACCTTAGGCATAAAAAGCAAGATGCAGAATCGATTTTTTTGGGTACCCAGAATAGGAATATTCGATTAAGAATAAGGCTTATTCTAAAATTTTGCATACTTTCTTCATCAATTCTTTTTTATTTTTTATTTTGCATACTTTCATTACCTCCAAACACTAGATGCAATCATTATTGTTAATGCCATGCCTAAACCAACAGCAGAAGCAAGTACCTTTTCCTTGTATACACTAGACAAGTCGTGTTTATGTATATGATCAAATGGAAAATGGCACCTTGTGGAAAGAGGTGAGAAATTTTAATGAAGA
>Ga0315913_1009920_pt1 | contig 11071 bp, 8 predicted proteins | sample MpolsnodulesMG_FD_207736 | JGI IMG/M metagenome (GOLD analysis project Ga0315913, IMG submission 207736) | Medicago polymorpha root nodule microbial communities from Los Angeles, California, United States - small nodules | ecosystem: Host-associated > Plants > Roots > Nodule | place: USA... | reverse complement strand
AAAGGAAGAAATAATTTAAAACTAGAAAACCATATAAATATATTGTGTATAAGTCAAGTTATGTGTAAAAAGAATATTTCAATGCATACAAGAGGCATTCCTGCAAAATTTAAATTAGCTATCTACACTGTCTACTTTAATTACTGAGACAAAATATGCCCTAAACCCAACTATGTTAAGAGTAAACTTATTAACAATAGTTCACTTTTTAAAAATATTTTTTATTTTAAAAAACTTGTGTTAATTTTACTTGTTAAGAAGGAGATGATAAAATCTTGTTAAACTTTCGACACATGCACTTTTGTAAAAATAATAAAAATGACAGAAGAATTAACACAAGTGCATATATATGTGCTTGGGGGGAGAATCTCACATTTTATATTAACAAGTTAAAATAAACCTATTGTAAAAATTAAATGGATCTTTAACATTTTTAATACTGCTATCATACTATTTAATAAACCTATTTTATCATTGGGAAAGAACCCAATGAGAGCTTCTCACATAGATACAAAAGGAATGGGGTTTTGTCAAGGCAAGAATTGGAATCCATGTGATTTTTGGCTTTTATACATACGTTGCTTCTTGACCATTTTATGCCATTATAATTATAATACTCTCACCGTCTCCTTTGATAAAAACAAATTTATTTCTTCTTTACTCGTGCATCGGTTGGCCGAGATAATGCATTGTTATATATAGAGGTCAGGGTTTGAATCACGGATACCTCATTCATTCATCTTAAAAAGTGAATTCTAGCCACTATGTTACTTGACAAAAAAAATGTATATTTGGTTCTACTTTTAGAGGAGCTAAAATTGATTCTAACGGTGTAGAATTGATATGAAAATGTTTGATTGTTTTGGAGTCGAATTGATTCTAATTAAGGGGGTTTTGATTCTAGAATTACTTTTTATCCTTTAATTTATTTGTTCAACTCATTTTTATATGAATACAAATCAATTTACATTTTTCACTCAATTTTAGTTACCGCAAAACCAAACACGGACCAAAAAAGTTGGGAATAAAATTAGCACATCCATTTTGTGTGCAGACTTCCCTAAAATATTCCTTGTATTATGTGTTTTAACTTAAAAAGTTTCATAACAGCTAGTAACGTTTTCAAAAAAATAATGCAGCTAGTAACATGTATAAGGGACTAATATAATTAGGAAAAAAACTTTTTTAAAAGGAGGATAGGTGATGCTAACAAGCGACATAAGCTAATGAAGCAAAAAAAATAAAAATAGAAACTTTGTATCAAAAGTTGAGGATGGAAAAATTAAAAGAGTTAAGGGATGAGAAGATCAATGGTTTAATCTCTACACCAAACATAATAATACCAACAATAGTAACAATTCAAACATATCAATCCTCAAATGTTTTAGAAACTAATTGATTATGTGCTTAATTTTACCATCAACTGGTAAAACTAGGAATCTCTTTTGGTAAGAACGTAACAAGATTTAATCATTCTACTATTTTTAGAATTGTGAGTAAAATGAAATTATTTAGGTTAGCAATTAATCACTAAATGTGAGCACTATTCTGAATTCAAATCCAAAAGGAGGATCTAACTACTTCTACCCGGTCCAACCCAACTGCAGATTTTTACGAATATAATCTTAGGGCAAATCCAAGTAGCTAGAGAAAAGCTGTGGCACACACTTTGCACACAATTGATTGATTTTAATAATAGAATAATATGAAACCAAATAGGACCAAAAATTGTACATTTTCATTGCTCTAACTATATAAAGAAACATAAAAACAGTAGTACTATTTATAAAAAAAAAAATAAAAAAAAAAAAATAGTACTATATGGTTCAGTAATGAGACATAAATCACTATTCATGTTTCCCTCCTTGTGTTATTTAAGAAAACAATCCTTCTGAAACAAAGTAAAAAGCTACTAACAAGATGTTTTTAGATAGAAAAAAGGCAAGCCATGGATTTATTAGATTAGATAGATAGATAGATAGCTAGAATAATTAAACAGCTCAGTCAAAAAAGGATTTCATGCCAAGAAAGGTAAACATCAAAATTCAAAGCCTTTTTCATATAATACCAAAGGTCCAAGACAGAACAAACAAGAAAATACATTTACCCTTTTTGTGAAAGGGACACACATTTAGTTTGGAAAATGACCCGCCTTAAAAGTAGCCGTTTTTAAGGAACAGTTTTTTCTAGGATGCTTCAAATTAAGCATCTCAAAACAAAAACATAAATCCTAATCCAATTAGTTGAATGTACCAATGAGTCTAAAGTTCTTTAAAAAATCATCATCTCACAAGAAGAAATTTAACAAATGATCCAAAAGAAATATTATTTTTATATAAATTTATTCTTATTATTTTTACATAAAGGGTATCTGCATATATCTCTGCAGGTTGCAATGCATAATGTTTGACTTGACCAATAATTTGTCCATTTTCGGAACTGAAAAAGCTGGATCAGTTACACATGCTACACATTCAACAACTCACTCAATTTTATTTTTCTTAAACAAATATAATTCTTCATTGTTGGACTCAACATATGAAACATAACCTAATTGATTATATTAACAAATTTTTAACAAACTTTATGAATTATTTTAAAAAATAAAATAAAAGCTTGATGAAGAAAATGTGACCTGAAAAATAATGGCAAGAGCTGAAGCAGCAGCAAGACGACCATGATAATGAGAAGCATCAATGGCAACTTGAGTAGCCAATGCTTCAACAACAGGTTCAAGCCATACTTCATTCATAGCACGTTGGCGAGAGGAAGAAGATGAAGGAGCTTCGGGTTGATGAGAAGTGCTAGGACCAGGAATGTCAGCAACAACATTTGAGGAAGAAGCAACATCATAAGGAGTAATTGAAGGTGAAGGTGGTTGTGATGAAGAGGAAGAAGATGAAGGAGAAGAAGAAGACATGAGTGAGAGAAGTGGAGGGGTCTAAAAGCTAAAAAAGTGGGGAATGAACAAGTAGAAACGGGACCAGAAAGGAACAAAGACAAAAAGGTTGGAGATAAGGACACAAACTGAGGGACCCCAAAAGCCACTGTCTCTCAATTTTTGCTTAAATATTTGTGTCATTGCTGTAATAAATTATTAGTAATCTCCACGGTAACACAAATATTACTACATATCCCTTTTGAAAAATAATTTTGTTTCAAATTAGTACAATATTAATGATTTGTTTGTAAATAATATCCTTGTCTATTTATTGTAGAGAAAGAAATAGTATAATGAAATAATAAGTAGGTAAGGGTATTATAGATAAAACACAGATGATTTCATCAAAAATAACAAAACTTATTTGATTTTTTGATACGTGTAATTTTCTCAAAAACGACAATTATTGTGAAACGGAAGAAGTATTTTATACTTTTTGAATAAAATACCTCTTTTGGTCTTGAATATAAGTAACGGAAAAAAAAATCACACACTTTAAGAAAATTAGTTTGTGTCATTTATTTCTCTCAAAGTTATAAAAAAATACAATTATCATTTCTAAATTATCATTCATGGAAACTTGTTCCATCAAAGAAAAAAATCACATTAATTAGAAAGGTAATTTAGGAATAGTGACATTAAATATGATAGAAGTCATTGACATTTGCTTATAGAGGAATGCTAGCAACACACATTTTAACACACTCTCTTTGATTGGTTAAAATTCATATGGGATCTACCAAATCATGTGGGTCCCATATACATTTGGTGGGTCTCATGTGAATATTAACCAATCAAATAGAGTGTATTGATAAGTGTGTGTTAGAATGTGTGTTGCTAGCATTTCTCTTTGGTTATATACAAGACAATCAATTTTTTTGCTTTGAAGTGTAACTTGCTTATACGTGGTCACAAAATCAAATATTTTAGTGTTTAAGAATATGTGATTCTTTGCATAAAAATCAATCTTCTCTCTTACAAAATTGTTCATTCATTTGTTTCGGCAGAAGTTAATCCACGCTTGACATTTTTCAGCGTAAGTTAATTTACATTATCTCTTTTAAGATCGGTTCAATCACTTTTTAAGTTGGTTATCCAATCTTAAAAATGTCGAACGTGAGTTAACTCGTGCTGAAAAATGTCGAACGTGAGTTAACCCCGGCTGAGATAAGGGAATGAACAATTTTAAAAAGGAGAAAAACAATCTTCTTCTTTGTATGTGCACATATATAAACACTATGCAATTAAGCTTTGTTTGGAAGTTTAGAGAGAGGGAAAGGGAGGGATTTGAAAGGTGTGAAATATAAAGAAAAATGAAGATGTCTTTTGCATTTTTGTAAAAAGTATATTTGTAGATATTGATAAAACTAACATTTATATATTTGATATACCATGATTATGAAAATTGCGGTTTTTGTGTAGCCATGATCAGAATGTAAGTATGTAACTCTTTTATTAGTTGGGATGCAATATGGTAGAGTGGTACATTATACCTAACTTAATTAGCAGTGCTCTTATTGTTAGATTGAACAACTTTATCCCTATTAAAGTCTACAATGTTTGTAGTTTTATGTGAGTTTTGAATGGTACTTTTAGAAAAACAAAAGTGGTGGAGTACAAAGCGAAGTGAAATGCTTGTGATGGGCGTTGGTCTTCAGGTGTTTTTTCAAATACTTACTTGACTATACTATCCATCGAATTAGTTAGAGAGGCAAACTTTGACCAGCCCATTACACATACTAGGTTTAGATTGGACTGAATTTTGAAACTAAGGGCCCACAAAAATGACTTTAATTACTAAAAATTATCCTTTTTTCAATTATTTTTTTAAAAAATATCAAAATCCAAATTTCTTAATTCTTTTTTAAAAGTTATTTATAATACCAAAGATTGATAATATATACTACGTAATAGGATTTGTGCCACTGGAGACTCGTTTTCTTAAACTCGTTTACTTTAAATAATGTAATAGGGTAGTGTCAATGGATGAATTGAACAAATCTCATATCTATGTTGATCAGGTGATTAATATATTGTGTAATAGCATTTGTTTATCTATACTCAGTAAAGAAAACTACCATTTTCAGCACTTTTGGATTGGATTTTTCTTTCCAAAAACACCCTTAATTTTCAATACAAATAACACATGTAACAAATACATAAGAATAATCTATTCTATAATTTATACTATATATATAAAGAAAACTACCTCTTTCAGCATTTTTGGGTTGAATTTTTCTCTTCAAAAACACCCTTAATTTTCAATACAAATAACACATGTAACAAATAGATAATAATAAATTTAAATATTAAAACAAATGTAACAAACGTTAGCAAAAAATAATGTTAAAGATTGCACTTTAAATCCTCTAAAAAAATATTAGTAACAAACGTGAGCAAAAAATAACGTTAAAGATTAGACTTTAAATCCTATAAAAAAATATTAGTAACAAAACGCGAGTAAAAAATAATGTTAAAGATTGAACTTTAAATCCTCTAAAAAAAATATTAGTAACAAACGTGAACAAAAAATAATGTTAAAGATTGGACTTTAAATCCTCTAAAAAGAATTAGGACTCAAAATATTTTAGAAAAAGATTTGTTAGCACTATATTAACTATTAATAAGTAGGGTTCTCATAATTTATAGTTCGTTTGCATAATATGTCATTTATACATTTATGTTATGATGTTACTAATTACTATTTCCTACGTTCCTTCTTAAGTGTTTTTTTAGGGTGAAATTTTCGTTTCTATTTAAGTGTCTTTTTGGTATTTTAAGTGTACGATTTTTCAATTATACCCTTTGTCAATTACTTTTTTTTTTCAATAAAACTAATTAATGCTATCTATTTGGAAAACTAAATTATGTTTTTTTTAAATAAAATTTGTTTCTTGCTATCTTTAAATTTAAACAAAATTGTGTTACAAACAATGGTTTCAAGAAAAGTTAAAATTCTATAGATAAGATGAGTAGCAATTGTTAAAAATTTAAAGTGCAAAGTAAAAGAACATATTTGAGAGGAGAAAAATAAAAAACTCCATGAATGTTCAAAAGGAAGAAAAAGTGGAAGACTCGTTGGAATTGCTGATGAAAGGTGAAGAGGGAGCAATGGTTGAAGACTCATTTGACAAGATACAAGAACAAGAACAAGATGGCGATGAAGAAGAAGAAGTTTCATCAATATAATTTTTATATAGGAATTTGTTGTCGAAAAAGATAATAATTGACAATTGTTTCTTACGAGAGAAAGATAACATATTAAATTTATTGGAAAGATAAAGTGTCTGCAAAAAAGTAGGAATTTATTGGTGGATTAAAATGAGGGTATAATTGGAAAAAAAGTGCAAAAATACACATCGCTATTTTAGTGTTAATTTTCTAAAAAGACACTTAAAAAGGAACGGAGGGAGTATTATAATGCACTACCAAAAAAATTACTATTAAAATAAACAATAAATGATCATTATTTTATCTTTATTTTATATGCAGGCAAACTAAAATATGTTGATTTCATAAATAATTTTGTTATATGTCTTGATAATATTTTGTTTATAGATCAATATATCAATAATTTCCATTAATATTTTAAAATTTTAAAAATTTAATCTAAATTATACAAACAAACATGATAAAATAATCACATGCGTTAGTGCAGAAGAAAGAGCGGACAAACGGGCACTACAGTGTCTATCTTTCCGCTAGTGTTTTATAAAAAAAAATCTCATTTACTTGCATATGTTTTATAAAATGAATGCATATTCATTAGTATTATTTCATTTTTGACAACTTTTATAATAATTTTCTCTCTTTTACAATCAAGATTTTTTCCATTAAATAAAAAAAAATTGATACGGATTTTGACAATCGATTTCTACATTATCAATTGTTAAAATCTATTAAACTTGACCACACGATAATGTAAAGATCAATGATCAAACTCTCCATATTATTATTTTTTTAAAAAAATCAATGAAGATAATCCATTCCCTTGGTGTGGTTCTGGTAAACACAACCTTCATTTACATTGATATTTATTTAGAGTTTACGGATTACGGTGTAAATGAGTTGAGCTATAAATGAACTATCCGTGTTTAACTCGATTAATATTGGGGTTAGTTAAATTTGATTTGTTTGCATTCCTAATTTGAACCCTCTCATTTCACTTTGATATATAAGTTTTCTACAATTGTTTATTTGATGAGATATGATTAAATTCAAGTGTAATTTTGTTTGTATTGTTAACATTGATTATCAAATTGTGTCAAAAAATAAAAACATTGATTATCAATTAGACTTGAATTTTATTCAATTGAAAAGAATAATGAGCAAACTTCTAATAGAAGAATCCATTAGCCTCATAAGTGAAAAATGAATTATTTACCTAAAGACAATTTGCAAATCTCGTTAAATTCATTTGAGAACTTAATCTTTGGCAACTCTTAATAGAGTGTCATATTTAGCCTAATAGTCTATGCCTTCCACAATATGGTGAAAATCTAGGAGGGTCACAGCAATAATAAGCACTAAAACTAAAGTGAGCGTGAATTTACTGTCCCTCATTTTTGTGCCACTATTATGACCACTATAGTGTATGATTTACAATGATTGTTATTATCCAACCAAAACCGACTATCTATAGTAGTAGAATCTAGAGAAAAAGCAATAGTAATTCCCAATCATAGCTTTAATTTGTTATATTTGGAAAGAAAATTTTGGTATAAGTATCGATGGCATTAGTACATGCCCAAAAGGTTTGTTAATTTGCAACCTTTCTCCCAAATTGAATGCTTGAATTATCAAAATTACCTTAATCTTTCTTCATTTTGTTTTGAGCTTTTCTTGAGTACAAAGTACACTAACAAGTTAAACAAAGGTGTCCTGGTTTATTGCAATAACCCTAGTCAATGATCAAATTAATATCGAGGTTTCAATTGAATGTTACTATAGACCTTTAGAAATGAAAAAGACTTGGACCTTTTTACTTATCCAAGTCTATTATTGGGCATGGCCTCTCCACTTTTACATTTTCATCATTTGAAAATCTTCGTGAAATCAAGATTCTCATCCCATCAATTTTCTTCGTAGCAATCTCTCTTTATTTTGTGCTTTTTGCACCCATTAATTTTATATTTTCTAATTAGCGGGATAATTATTTCAATGTCTACGCTAACTTGTGCCCCACAAGTTAAGTATTTAAAAAGAAAAGGTTAAATGTTTTTTTATCCTTATAAATATATTAATTTTTTTGTTTAATCTCTCTAAACGTTTTATTGATTTTTACTCTTTTAAAATTTTTCAATCATCAATTTTGGTCTATACTTTTAACTCAACTTGTATGTATCCTTCATATTTTTTAATTAAAATTTCCAAAAATATTTAAAATATTATAAGAATTTTTCTAAAAAAAAAATAGATTTTTTTTATAAAACATGAATTAAATATTTTGTTTTTATGTTTTTCGCGTTTAAAAGTTACATTAAAAAAATATGAAGGCTACACAAGAATTGACTTAAGAGTAAGGATCAAAAGTGGTGATGAAAGATTTTTAAAGACTAAAAGTCGAAGAAATTTTTACAGGGACTAAAATAAAAAGTTGGTATATTTATAAGAATAAAAAAAATTAAAAGAAATTGTAACGTTCCAAATTTCTATTATCAAATCATTATTTTTAAGGTTTTGCTAACCAATGCCCTAAGGGCAATGGTTAAGAAATCTATTAGTAGAAATTATGTCTAGGAAATACAAGTTTTTATTTTTGTCTTATCAATATTTGCATAACTTTTTATTACAAAGTTACTTATTTTAATACTTTAACCAATGCCCCAAAGGCACTCATTAGTATTCTCCTTATTTTTATTATTCTTAATACTTTATTATTTTAAACGAGCACTTTAGTGTAAAAAAAAGCACATGTGGTATTTCTGTGATGACAACAACAATAAAGTCTTATATCACTTAACAAAGTAAGCTATTGAAGAGTATTGTTGATAAGATCATGGATTATGTCTGAAGTTACAAATTTATTTTATGATTACTATCAATTGAGCATTCAACCACACAAATGTTTAGGAGCGGTTATATGATTATCATTTTTTATTTTGATTAAGTGATAGTATTGTTTCTAGGCCCTTTTTTTAATATTTAACTGTTGTACATTTTCAATATTGCCACTTCTCGTGGTGATGTGATTGCATTGTTTCAATAAATTATTTTCTTGTTTTTTTTGCTTAATTGTATTTTTGGCCCCCTATCTTTTCAAAAGTTGCGATTTTGACCCTCTAACTAATTAAAATACAAAACAGCCCCCTATGTATTGGATCTTTTGCAGTTTTGGCCCACAAGTCCATATTTGACTTGGTCTTCACTGACGTGGCACCCACATCCCTCGAGTGAGGTGCAACATGTAATTTTTTTTTTCTTTTTATAATTCATGCTGGCATTTTTAAATTGGAAGAAATTAAAAAAAAAAAGGAAAAAGAAAATAGAGTCACGTGCCCCAAAATGTACAACGTTAAGAAATTAGGGTTTAAAAACCCCCAATTTCCCAAATCTGCAAATCGACCTCAATCCACCTTCTTCTTCAACTTGAAACTTAAGTTCGATTTCCTTCTTCTTCTTCTCCAATCGTTGTCCTTGTTTCTTTCTTCTTAAATTGATTTCAATTTTGTTCTGGCCTTCTGTTTGTTCAACTGACTCAGTAGAAGCTCAGTTTTTGCTGGAAACGAAAAAAGGTTGAATATTCATCTTCATCAGTTAGTGGATCAACATTGAAGCACAGAACCAAGTTGGTTTGTTATTCTGGTGTTGATTCACCATTGGTGACTTCTTGGAATGATAAGAATCCAGGGAGGAGGTTTCACGGTTGTGGGAGGTATTTTGTCAGAAGAAAATGCAATTTTTTTAGGTGGTATGATCCTGAGGTACCTGATTGGTAGAAGAATATAATTCGAGCATTGTTGAGGAAGAATGATGAATTGAAGAAGAAAGAAAGAAGTTTTGTAATTGCCATAGTTGTGTTAGGAATGATGTTGTTCATGTTTGGCCTTTTAGCTTTAGGGTTAGCTATGAAACAAGGTTGAATGTTGTTCGAATGTTGTTAAGTTTTAAGTTGTTTTTTATTGTAAGAAGTTGAATGATGTTGAATGTTTGTAACCTTTGATTTCGGCAAGTTAATGAAAATGTTTGTAACCATTGATTTTGGCAAGTTAATGAAAAATGTTTGTGGTTATGAACTTATGAACATATGCAAGATAATGATATGAAAATATGATATGGAGGACAGAGTAGAACACATAACAAAAAGTCTGATATTATATTGCAAAATAGCATATCCAAATGAAGACTTAAGTTACAACCAACCATGTTTGAATACTAATAGGTTCCAAAGTAACACATCTTAAACTAATGTGTTCCAAAATAACACATGACGTCAAGTTTCAATACTTAACTATTACAACCCAAAATAAAATGCCAACAAAAGAGTACTTAAATTGCATTACAGCCCAAAATATAGAATAAGTCTCCACAGACATATCAAATAGGTGGCACTACTTCTTGTTTACTGACTGTTGTGTTCCAATAGGCTCCATTTCATCAGACTTTCTCTTTAGACCAATGTTCCTGCACTTCTTAGGCACCATGAGTATGTTTCCCTCCCACAATTTATGGCTTTACAATTGGCATAGAGACAGAGTTGCTTTGTAAAGAGTTGCTCACAATCTTCTTTGGGCCAGTTTTGGTGACAGTGTTGCTTGCAGTTGGCACATTGTTGCTTGCAAGTGGTTTGTTGATGACAGTGTTCAAGCAAGTTGATGGTGGTCCAGTATTGGTTGCAGCAGGTGGTCCACTTGTTGTGGATGCAGCAGTTGGTCCAATGTTGGTTGCAAATCTAGTCTTCTTTCCAGCAGGTGGTCCAGTATTGGTTGCAGCAGGTGGTGGTACAGTGGTGCTTGCAGCTGGTGGTGAAGTTTGAAGGTGAGAAAAACACAAGAAGGGGGGGTTGAATTGTGTTCTCAAAAACTTTTTCGTTCCTTACGTTGAAGAACTGTTCTCAAGTTCAGAGTCTGAAGTAATTCAGAGTCTGAGTGAGTTCAGAGTCGTGTGCAGCGGATAGAAGTAAAGAACAGA
>Ga0315913_1009917_pt1 | contig 11073 bp, 4 predicted proteins | sample MpolsnodulesMG_FD_207736 | JGI IMG/M metagenome (GOLD analysis project Ga0315913, IMG submission 207736) | Medicago polymorpha root nodule microbial communities from Los Angeles, California, United States - small nodules | ecosystem: Host-associated > Plants > Roots > Nodule | place: USA... | reverse complement strand
AGATATAAAGACTTAAATACATTTTTATTGATCTCTTAATTTTTTATTTCATTTATGATTTTAGTATTCATTTCTAAATTGGTTATTTTGGACCATCAAGTTTATAAATGTTAAAAAAAAATTCCATCTTAGTTCAAAAAAAAAAAAGAATTTTTTCCATCTATTTATTTTTTATAAGCAAAATGACATTAATGAGAATGCAAGTGTACTCCAAACCCATTACATAACAATGAAATGCACTACTAGGATGTTAACCGCTTTGCAAGCACGTCAGAGTTATCCCACCAATTTGCAAAAATTAGAAGAAAAAAAAATTCTAGGTTAAATATGTTTTTTGTCTCTATAAATATGTCAAATTTTTGTTTTAGTCCATCTAAATTTTTTTTTTCAATTTTTAGTCCCTCAAAGATTTTCTAACTTCGCTTTTGACCCTTCCTTTAAAATAAACTCATGTAGAATTCATATTTTTGAATAAAATTTTGCAGAAAAATTCATAATATTATAAGAATCTCTTAATAATTTTTTTTTTTAACAAAACATGAATTTAATATGAATTTGTATATTTTTTAGGGTTAAAAATTCATATTTAATTTGTGTTTGTTTAAAAAATTCTAATTTCTTTTAAGATTTTTCTTTACAATATTCTACACATTTATGCACAATTTCATTAAAAAAATACAAAAATTAACTCAAAAATAGGGACCAGAAGTAGCGATTGAAAATTTTATAGGGACTAAAAGTTGAAGGGAAATTTTAGAGGGACTAAAAGGAAAAATTGATATATTTACAGGGACCAAAAACATATTTAACCCAACTTTCTATTCACCTTAATTACAGACAAATAAAAACCATGAAATAGTTTTAACGCCATTCATAACCTTCTTAATGTCTCATTCATCTTTAAAAATAATGACATTTCTAATAATCCATATACTCAATGAAGTGGCAAACCAGATTGATGTTTTTTCTTTCTCGCCAACATTGTCTTTAAACACTACTCCCTCCGGTCTTACCTGTAAGAGAAAGTTTGATCAATAAAATTTTAAACTAGATACTTTATTTTTTGTTGACCCAACTTTCTCTTATATATAGAACGGAGGGATTAAATTCTAGAAAATGATCTATACATCCGACGCGCTCAACCAACCGAGAACACATTTCCAGACCTTGCCAAACCAACATCGGAAGGAAATGTGCTGACATGATACTGGATTGGCGCAAAAAAAAACAAAACCAACGCCATTATTATGCAGCAAAACTCCTCAAACAGAAAGATCAACACGAGTAGGCAACCTGCAATGCAAAAGTTTCCAGGCAAACACATGAATTTTTGACGGAACACTAGATATCCAAAGTTGTTTTATGGACTTTGTTTTGTTATTTGACATCATAAAAGAGACTAAAAAGAGTAACATGATTTAACGGTGAATCCATTAACTCAATCTGATAATGTGACAAGTGAAATGTTGATGTGAAGTAATTTGTTAATGCAGCATTGCTAGTTGGAATTAGAACTCATCCATATATTCATGTCAACAAGTTATACATTTTTTAAATTGGTCACAATTCTTTTTTTCTTTTTTTAATCGAGTATCTCTGCGCGCAACTGCATAGACTAATTAATCTTCAGTTCAAGTATGATCGTAACAGATGACAAAATTATCCTCAAGAGATTTTAACTCGGTATTGCATGAATTAACTTCATTATTTTAATTTTTCAATAGAAAAGTTTAATTTAAAATTATTTTATTATTTTCTACTATTATTACAATAGTAAATATTACTTATAATTTTTTTCTTCCACTAAATTCTTACTTTTTCAATAAACATTTTCCTACGCATGCACTCCACAGTAGCCATTTACTCCACACCAAGGTTAAACGGTTCTGATTTAAACATTGCACATGAATATAACCATGAAGATCTAATAAGAAATGCATGGCCTTTTTTTATAAAAAAAAAAAAGTAAGAAATGCATGGCAGCTGTAGGGAAAAAAAATTCCAAAATACAATTGATTTTTAAAAAAAAAATAAAAAAAAAGTCATATCAGTTTAAATTTCTAGCATCTGAGATAAGATCAACAAACATGGACAAAACTTGTGGGGTTTGAATTTCTAGTATGAGGTTCTAAGACAGCTATTTTCTTTCACATAATTAATCTGATGCAACCTATTTGGACTTTTGTATAGCTGAAGACAAGAACAATTTTATTCCAAGGAAGATTCAAATGCATGATTGCAAGTGGGAAATTCGTGGAAGATGGAGACCTATTACCATATAATCCATGTAAAAAGTTTTATATGCTCAACTAAATCACGATCGACCATGTATGTAATTTTTGAAATAGTTATGATTAGTGTTGTTAATTCGGCCAAACCTCAAACTAATATTTTGATGTATGACATTATAGTTATGATTAGTGGCGGAGCCAGAAATTTTGTAGAGATATGGACAAAATTTTAACTGTAAATTCACATGTGATATAATATATAAATTTTACTGCACGCCTCGCGCATGAGACTGAAGCACAACTCCTTATAATTAGAGATTTTTGAGACATATACAACAATTCTTGATCTTTCCATTAAACCGATAACTATCTTATTGTTTGACATTGCATTCAACTACACTATATAGTCCCACAAGCTTTCACCTTTACATCTTCAACCCTCAAAACATCTTCCGCCTTCTTGAAGTATTAGTGTCCAACTATCTTAGGCCTTTTGGGTAGCTTCACCATAACCTCTTCAGCCTCCTGAGTGATCGTTTCCATCTTCCGAAAGATTTACTTGCCTTCAATTACCCTTGACTTTTGAGGTACTTCTGCAAGTAATACCATAATTTCTTCAACCCACGGAGTGCGCCTCTCCATCCTCTTGAAGAATTGCTTGCTCTACATTAGAGCACGACACACACAAGGTCTCCATAGTCGTGTCGTTCCGGTGCCACCATTGATTGTCTCCTCATAGTCGTACTAGTGGAAGACTTCACCTCAAACTGTGTTTTCTCCACCTCAACTTCCAAATGCACACATCAATTATGCCTTTCAGGTTGTAACCTCCCCATCTAAGGTCGATCATAAGTGTTCTTATATACGCATCTCCAAACTGACATTGAGTATTCTTAACACCGCTTATCCAGACTGATGTTTACTATTTAACTTGTCTTCAGACAATCACCCCTTCTACATGAACATTAACTTGCAAGTGTCGTTGTTTCCAGGGTGATATACTCGACCTTCTTCCTGCTTCTAACATGACACGTCTAGAGAACATGCATGCTCAAAGTCCTCTGAGGCAACCTCAAATTGCGCGGAATCGTCATTGTCCCCTACCTCGAGACGATCCTTCTTGAAGTGACCGGTCTTGTTATACTTGAAGCATTTGTACTTCGACTTGTCACCACCCTTTGAGTTTCCCTGATTTTCCTCCACTCCCACCTCTTTCTCTTGAGACATTCAAGCCTTCACTATTATCATCAAACTTCAAGTCCTTGGACTTTCTTAACTCCTTGGTTCTCAGTGTTATTTGAACTTTCTATAGGTAATGCACACAATAAAAATAGAGCTTTGTCTCCATCCTCAACTTTCACTTCAATGTTCACTAAATCATAAAAAAAATTGTTGAATTTTGTCAATTGCTCCGTGATAGACTTTGAGTCCACCATCCTAAATGAGTGTTGAGTTTTTGTTTTAGCAATTAACTATGAATGAACAACTTGGTCATATACAATGAATCCTACCTTGACCACATTGTCATCGCAGTTGTCTCCTTCAAGACTTATCTAAGAACTTTATCCTTGAGGCACGAGAAAATGACACTCATTGCCTTGCCCACCATCTTGGTTGTGTCTTCTTGTGTCATGGATGCTAACTTAGCTTCATCCTTTAGTGCCCCTACACACTTTTGTTGAATGAGGGTCGCTTGCATCTTCACCTTTCACAACCTAAAATCTTTGTCTCCGTTGAATTTCTCGATATCATACTTGGTACCTACGGTTCTCGCTTAATGATCTGTTTCGATTATCCCATGGCGGACGTCAATTGTTGTGAATTTGAATAAAATTCACAAGAATACTTTGATGTGTGTATTAATAGAAACCAAATCAAAGTGATCAAACAAACACAAACAATAAAACAAGATAAAAGATAAGAAGAAAAAAAAGATGTTTATTCATTCAGTTCATCCCAAATTTGACCTACGTCTAGAGGAGATCTCTCTCTAGTTCTATCAAAGAGTTATTTATAAAGAGATACAAGGGTTACAAGAAATTAGCCTTAAACAAGTACTCAAAGAACAAATCATAATTTTTACTTTTTTTCCCGAATCTCTTCTTGTGCCAAGAGAGTCAATGATTTCTCTATCTGAGATGTTTAGATTGTTTCCCAACCCTAGAGTATACCCCAAAATTAGTACTCAATTCTTAACTTTGTTATCTTCTAAAAAATTTCTTTTTTGATAAACCTTAGTTTGCTTCAAACCTTATGCTTAAACTAAGCTGAAAACAACTTTTTATGAAAATAGGTTGCAGCCACATGCACACACGCATGGAGACATAGCCAACAGGCTATGAAAACACCTTGTCATGCGCCTTGCGCATGGTGCTATGCGCTCGAAGGTGCTACGTATCTCGGGTGCAAGAGAGAGAATCACATCTCCTCGTGATTAGAATAAATATTTTTAATTATTTGATGATTATTCGACAATGGAAGAAAAAAAATTCTTACACCCGAAATGTATATAAACAAAATTCTTCTAATAATTAATAAATTAACTTATTTTGTGGGGTGGTTAATTTGATCCTAATCAAAAGTGGCCCAAGAGTCTACTTAGTGCACGTACGAATTGGACAGAATTTGACAGGTTCTGCTTTAATTGATGTATTTGCACAACATTTCCCAAATATATGATTCCAAAATTTTCCAATTAAATCATTTCAAACTCTTCTAGATTGTAACGTAGTAGAAGAAAATGGCGTGGATCCGGCTCCCATAAGTATTTTAGATGGTAAAATAGCTGAAGGGACATTCGATATGCAATAATGTTTGAACCCATAATTTGTCAATTTTCAACACCTAGTGTGCATGAGTTATTTCGTACAAAACTCTTTAGAAGAAGAAAAATGGTGTGGTGAACCTAGTGGCAGAGGCGGACCCACAATAAAGCATGGTGCGGCTATACCCACACCAACTTTAAAAAAATAAAAATTTCTTCTTTAGCAACGGAATTTTCAGTCGTTAGCGGTTGAAAATTGGTCGTTAATATGTTTAGCGACTGAATTAGTAATCGAAAATTGGTCGCAAAAGCATAAAATACTATAAATCAGTCGTTGATATGTTTAGCAACTGAACAGTGACCAATATTTCAATCGTTAAAGTATAAACCGGTCGTTATTATGATCGCCACTCGTTTAGCCACATTGAATATGTATTCCTTAGATCCATCCGAGCCTGGTGGCATAAAAAAAGCCTTCCCTTTTAAACATGTGATTATACTTTCATACATAGCATATAATTTCTTATTTTCTAGTTATGGTAGAATAGAATAGCTCCAAGACCCTAAAAAAGGATTGGATCCACAATAATGTTTGAGGGTAGGATTAACTACCATGTGACCCGAGACTTAAAATATATAGATAAATTCTACAACCCCAAGCTGATATATATAGTCATTTTCAGTCCACTATAGATTCAGTATTAATATGATCCACGTGGTATCTCAGAAATACTTAATTGTAAAACATAAAATTTTAATCACCTTGCCAAAAAAATTGCAAGGAAATTACAAAAATGATATTCAGGAACCATTTGAATATTCCCTCACCTTGAATAATGTATAGGATTTCCTATACTTCCTTTGAGCCCTCCCTTGTACTGGTCATGATTCTAAAAGCTCTAAAGCAAAGATCAAGCATGTAACCATACATGCAAGAACATTGAAAGACAAAATCTGCATAAGAAGAGAGATTGAAGTATAAGATACACTAAATTAAAAACCACTACATAAATTGGAATGCAAATAATAATCTAATAGCCAAGCATAAATAAAAAATAATAATTTATATACACAGTTAATGAAACTTTTTTACACTTGCATCAAATCACATCTCGCTCTATAGATGTTTACCGAGACGTTTTAGGAATAATAAAACAAAGCGACGTCATTGGATGCATTCGTTTAAAAAAACGTGCACACCGTCAGTGCATAAAAAATAATCTCAAAAGGTAATGAGAATTTTGCTTACATTAGATTTGGATGGCACAACCATTTGTGGTAGATAACCCTGTAATCCAATGTTATAAACTGGGCTACCATCAGGATAATAAAGTCCATAGTTTCTTTCAGAAGCAGGACCAGGTTTTAAATCTTCATTAAAAAGTGCAAAAACATATACATCAATTGGAACCAATGGATTTCCAGGAGTTCCTTGTTTTTCCTCAATTCTTCTAAGCAAATTTCCATTATACAATTTTGCATTTTGTGGTGTAGCTCCAATTTCATCACTGTCACCATTTGAAGGCCAACCTGTCTCAGAAACCTTAACTTCAACATTGGTATACCCTATCACTTTGATTGCAGCATAAACAGCATCAATTTGAGCATACAACATGTTATCATAATGTAAATTTGTGTTTGGATCAACCAAACCTTCATTTGGTTGAAATAATGCATAGTTTAAAGATACCTCATTAGGGTTATCTTTATATGCAAAAAAAGGGTAAGCATTAATATGAAAAGATGATTTAATTTCATCAAGAAATTCAACAATTGGTTGAATATATTGAATCAAATCTGACCTAAAAGAACCGGACGAAGGAGGGTAAGAACTATCCAAAATGTTAAAAGAATGAGCTGTGGTAACAGTAATTACTTGTTCTAATCCAAGCTTAACAAGAGAATTATGAACATTTTGCATTGAAGGTAGAAGATTCAACATTAATTGAGTATCATTGCTATTGAAAACTTCATTTCCAACAGTTATGCAATTTATTTTGGTTTGTGAAAGGTAAGGTAGAACATGATGTTGAATCCAATTTTGAGCTTTAGAAGGGTTTGTCATATTTTGTAAATGCTCATTTCCAATTCCTATAACAAATTCAACACTTGATTTGGAGAAAGCAAGTAGAACATTTGGATCAGCATCATAGAGTTTGATTCTTGTCACATTCATTGATCTTATAAGAACAGCAACTCTTGAATGAGAAGGTAGATTGCTTGCTAATTGTCCATAGTTTATTCCAAAACTTAGGCCATTGATTTGCATAAATGAATCTGAAATCATATATCAAAACATTAGAATGTTTATAATAGACAAAAAAAAAAAAATTACAAAATGCTTAATGCATAAGTGTGAACAAAATAAGGAACCTGAAATGGTGAGAAGAAAGAAAAGAAGTGATTTGAAGAAGGAAAAGGTTGTCATTATTATTGATCTAATCTTTGATTATAATAGGAAATAATATCTAGGCACAGAAAGTGAGGTGATGCAAAGTTGGATTAATAATGTGTGAATGTGGCAACATGGTCCATGGACTTTGATGTATATATATTAAATATATACTTTAATGAGGAGGAAGAGGAGGGGCAGACCAACCCTGTTTTCAAGACTAGAGTATGACAATTTGCTCTATGATTTTATTACAACTTTGTTATAGTACTTTTTTATAATAATAAAACTCAAAATTTCATTAAAAAAGAAATTGCACCCTTCAAATTATAAAACATGTTGCCCAAACCAAGCTATTTTGGATTTGGTTCTGAACACTCATACAGTGATCTATATTGTGTGGGGGATATTTTTTCCTACAAATTGTGATGTAGAAAGGGTACTTAAAGAATTATATATTTTATGAATATCATTTTAAGTAAATTGTCCTTTCGGTTCTTAAATATGTCAAGATGCAAGGATATAGCCCTTGATTTTTTTTTCTTCCAAAGTGAGTGTGGTCCTCAAATGTGTATTTTTTTTTTTTACTACATGTATATTTTGTTAATTAGTTTGGTTTTCAAAAACTACGGACTCTACTTTTTCACGTCAGTTATCTGAAAAGTCATTTTAAGTTCGGCAATATATATTTCATAGTTTTGATCTTTCATTCATTTTTAACTTTAAAAGCTAAAATGGTATATATATATATATATATATTGAACTTCTTAGTCGATTCCACGTAAGGAGTAGCAATTACATCATTTATTCAAAACTGTCGAAATGAAGTAAAAGGCAAAGTACAAGCTCTCAAGAGAACGCAAAAAGAGATCAAATACTAACATCCAAACACAAGAGAGAGTTAAACCACCACATATGATAGTTAAAAGCAAAAGTTAGGTAATTTGTCTTCGGCCACCAGAAAGATTGTAGCTTAATTTTCTTAAGAAGATGTCGGAGAGAGTCCCTCTTTTGAATAAAAAGTCTTTAATTTCTTTCATGCCAAATGATCCATACGCAAGAAAGTCAAACCAAATGAAGAACATTACAAACATTCTTTGAGAAGCCATCAATTAATCCAAATTAAAGTAAATGTTTCGAGACTTAGCCGAAGGAACCGTAATTAAGCCTAACCAGTTATAAATAGCAAACCAAATTTTGCTAAAGAATTCGCAAGATAAAAAAAAAAAAAAAAAGGTTGATATCCTCCTCGTGGCCACAATGGCCCACACAAAAATTAGTATTTGGTTGCAACACCCCGCGCTTAATTAAATTATATGTTGTTGGTAGACAATTACATAACAAACGCCAAGAAAAAAGATTGACTTTTAGAGAAATCTTCGTATGCCAAAAGATAATTGAGTGATCAATATTGTTGTTTTGATCCATCGAAAGCAAGTAGTTATAAGCAATAGAAACATTGTATTTTTTATGAAACATGAAGTTGTCAGATTCACATGTCGCTGACATTAGCTTATAAAACAATAGGATGAAGTAAAACGCAATACTCTCTCACTTGTGCCTCCTCCCATGCCAACAATTGTCGCCTCCATTTCCATGTCTAACAACCCTCCCCCAACCTAGAGAGAACATATTTGCCGCAGTCGTAGTTTTGTTGTCAGCTAAATAAAAAAGACGACTAAATCGGCCCTCCGACACCCCTCCTTCCAGCCAAGGATCACACAAAAATAAACTGCATGTGCCATCTTCCACCTCACGGCATAAATTATCGTCAAACAAATTACATACTTCCTCATCCGCCCCACTTCTAATACTAATTAAATTCTTCCACCAAACTAAAGCAACTCTTCCCCTATTTTTAATAGTGTTACCCTCCTCTCAATACTTCGCAGATACAACTCTAAACCACAGATTCCCTCTTTCTTCACTCTTCTTTTACTTAAATTCTTATTACTTTCAATTTCTTTAAATTTAATTGTCTTTTACATTACAATCCTTTAATTTCATATAAACATCAATCTTAAACATTTTTCAGTCAATTTTGACAGTAAAATTTGAACTTGCTTCAGAGACATTTTCTTAAAACAACTCTGAAACTTGTGACTCTAGCTATTAACTTGTTTGAACTCCCTCAGTCCCACTAATTAAACATTTATTTGTGTTTCAAATTTGGTTGACTTTCCTTAGATCAAAAATACTATAAACAGATTGGCACACACGTTGGGACAAGTTTAGAGAAACTTTGTGTTTTTGAATTGTTTTTTTAAGAGTTATTATAAGTTTAAATGTCTTTAAAATTGAACCTTCTAATAATTTCGGAACTATTAATACCATGTCTAATACGCAATGCGTTGGAACTTCCAGGACCATGACCCGTATGTAAGCGACAATAGTTGTCAACAATCCAAAATGTGACAATGTTGATACTCGTGGTGTCGGTTGATCCATTACCATCTTCGTCTAATACGGTGTATTCTTTCAACATGGACGTGAGGCAGCTTCATACAGCTTCCATGCAGTTCCTGGCAAACAACAATTAGGCTATGACACAGGAGATGGTGTGACACGAACATAATTTTCCTTTATTGACATCTAATAGTCGCCAACTGAATGTTAGGCCTAACCTGGGAATGTAGTTGAGTTTATTAACGTGTCGACCAGCATGCCATACGGCTAAAATCCATTTGGCATGGGTTACTTAGGCCTAACATTTCTGAATTTATTACAAAAATTCAACACATTCCTTTAGGACTGACGCAAGATTCGCTAGAGAGTGTTTGACAACCACCGGAAGATAGCAACCATGTTGTGTGCAAGTGTGAGTTATATGTGCCACATCGGATAAAAGAGTAAAGGTTGAACACCTTATAAGTAAGAGGACCCATAAACCCATAACCTTAAGGTTTTGGGTAAGAGTGTGGTGTCTCTCTCACTTGTATGGTTATTCAAGCCTCGACGTGGACGGTCCCCCAGGCTCCCCTCATGACCCAACAGTGGTATCCGAGCCCCGTTCGACAAAGGGTACGACCAAGGCAGCCAGTCCATTTGCGCAGAAAGCAGCAACAGTGGTACAGTGTCAATCCGTTGCGGAGAAACCAGCAATGGTGATATATGCAAGTAAATGCTTCCGCTTGAAGGGGGAGCATGATGAATTGATGGACTCACACTTGAGGGGGAGTGTTGTGTGCAAGTGTGAGTTATATGTTCCACAGCAAATAATAGAGTAAAGGTTGAACACCTTATAAGTAAGAGGACCCATAGCCTTAAGGTTTTGGGTAAGAGTGTGGTGTCTCTCTCACTTGTGTGGTTGTTCAAGCCTCAATGTGGACGGTACCCCAGGCTCCCCTCATGACCCAACAAACCACAAAATGGTGAAAATTGCTCTTCTGACTTCAAAAATGTCATGTTGACACATGAAAATTACCTAAAAGCTCCAGCGATAGTTAACTGCCGCTGGTGCAGTTTGTAATGGTTTTCCCAACCATTTTGGTCTGTTTGTACATGTAATTTCAAATGGCAATTCCGCATGAAATCTAACCGAAACAACAACATCCAACAATCACAAACAACAACATTTCACAGTTTATCAATTATTCGGTAACATTACACAAAACCGATAATACGTTAACGTTACACAATTGTTTGAAATTCGCCAAATTTTCCACATTATGCACACATTACACTAA
>Ga0315913_1009915_pt1 | contig 11074 bp, 3 predicted proteins | sample MpolsnodulesMG_FD_207736 | JGI IMG/M metagenome (GOLD analysis project Ga0315913, IMG submission 207736) | Medicago polymorpha root nodule microbial communities from Los Angeles, California, United States - small nodules | ecosystem: Host-associated > Plants > Roots > Nodule | place: USA... | reverse complement strand
CAAAAGTGTATTTTAACCTTTATACAATTAAAAATTTAGATCAAATACATTTTCTTTTATTGATCTAAATATTTCTTATAAAGAAAATGTTAATCAGTGCTCCGAGATTCTCAAAGACAATTTTATAACGGAGAGAGCAGAGCATAAACATTCTTGTATTAACTAGAGTCCCCAAGAGTGATGTGAAAGTGCGCACCCACTTTTCCAACTTAAGCAAGCAACAATGCAACATGGTTCATTCAATTATCATCACTTTTTTAGAGATGGGTTGAGTTGATTAATAGAAAATTGGGAAAAGGAATAGCCTAACGGTAAGAAACACGTGTAATTTGAAAAGGACAAAAACACACCCCAAGGAGGCAACATGGAGGCATGCCCGCTTGAGACCCCAAGTCAATACCTTCCTTTTGGCTTCCCATCTTCCAATGGAAAATTTTAGTGTATTTTGAAGAAAAAAATGATACTACTAGATGAATAAATAATTGCAATAAAATGTTTTGATGAAAAAAAATTAGTTAGAAGAAAGATAGAGAAAAGTCATTAATGTCAACAAAAAAAACTCAAAATCGCAAAAGTAATTCTCAGTTTTAGTTGGTATGCTCCATAGAATTCTTGGTTTTAGTTTTTTAAGTTTATTTAAACATTTTGTAGAGAAAAAAAACTAGTGTATTTATTCATAAAAAAAAAACAAAAAAAAGTTCTGTTTTTATTAACCTAAAAGTAATAAAATTTTGTTCTTTTTGTTATATGTAAAATTTGAAACTTAACTTGTTTGGAGTTCACTTGGCATATGATTAAAGATTATTTGGGAAATTCCTCGAAATAATATATGGGAACGAAGGCAACAGTACAATTTAATGTGTTTACTAAAAAAATAGAATATATATCCTCAACAACTACAAGTACAAATTTTTCAAAGAAGCCATCATAAGTAAGAAATAAAAGAGTAAAGAAAACTTGCATAGGAAGCTTCAACTTAGTTAAAGGATATGTCATATGTGGCAAACATGCAACACAGATAGATACTCCATCCGTCTCTAAATAATAGTCGTTTAAAGTTTATGCACGATTATTAAGGAAATGATTAATTGAGTTAATTTTGATGGTAAAATTAACATCATTTACTAAAACAGCCTTATTAATTGTACTAATGAAGTAGTTAAGTTTTGGTAAAAAAAATGAAGTAGTTAAGTTGGATGAAATTCAATAAAAGCTGCATTGGTATTCTAAAGTGACAATTATTTTGAGAAAAAGAAAAAATGTTAAAGAGACAATTATTGTGAGACGGTGGGAATAGTACTTTCTTTTGCTATAAATAGGGAACATGTTCTCCGTTTTAGGTAGTTTATTTTCATTCGGTGCAAATGAGCAATGATAGGTAGACAACGTTAATGTGTACTGTACATTCCTTTGTATTATTTTGAAAAATTTAAGTTAAACAAATATATGATTTGTGTGACCACATTTATTTAGTTGTGTGACCACTATTTATTTGGTTAACTAAGTGGAAAAATAGTGGTCATGCGCGTTTTAGTTGCATGACCATATTTTTCAGCTTTTAAAAATGTTGAAAAAATAGTGGTCACGCAACTGAAAAAATGTAGCCACGCAGACCATATATTTAGTTAACTGAAATTTTTAGAGTGGTATAAAGGGATGTACACATTAAGAATGTTTACCTATCTTTATTCAGTAAAGATAGATTATACATCCGTTTTTTTCTTTTACTAAAGATTATACATCATTTTTTACATAGGACAAACATCTCAATGCCTATTGATTGTTGGGAATTTTTTGCATTTTATACTTAATAGTAAATTACACCCTCCTTTTTTTATAAGGTAAGAAGTAGGTTAGACATATTTCAAGGAGCGCCAGAAACATCCCAACTAGGTTGCACCCAACTGAAACTCTCATCCTTAACCGTCGACTCCATATATATTATTAAAAAAAGGAAAAACATATATACAAGAGGGGAGACTAGGCCAAAACCCTTGGAAAAAGATGCAGAAAACGGAAAGAAACAGTGGAAATCTTAGGGGAAACGATAGATAGGCAAGCTAATCCTATCCCTAAAGAAATCTAAAGAAGAAAAAGACGTCATCGTGTCAAACCAAACAGAGCGGTTACCCTCTCGATAAATATGTGAACATCATCATTAGGGAGGTGATGGGGTGGACCCTTAGAACGGGTTAGGTATGCCGCCTTAACTGCTTTTTTCTTCTTCCAATCGTCAAATAGGGAGTAAATGGAACTTCTGTTGTGGCACTATTCGCTGATAAATCTTTCACCAAATTAATTTCCTTTTGTAATACCGGATCCACCGGGTTGTCAGGACCTGCCATTATCTTCTAAATATATGGTTCAGAAGCCAACGTGAGGATCGGTTGAACATCATGTACTGAAACCTGTGGCTAGGGGTGGCAAAATGGATGGTTTGGATGGATATGGATTTGGATGAATAAAAAAAATCTATTAACCCATTACAATCGACTAAATTTATTCAAAACAATCCAATCCATTAAAAATAGAAGGGTTAATATGTCTTTACCCCCGTAATTTGGGCGAGTTCTGGTTTACCCGTTGTAATTTTAATGGATGGATGTCCAATCCATCCATATTTTTTTTTTTTAATTTCATAAAATAAAATACTAAAATGAATAATTTTTTATAAAAAACAACTTATCTTCATCAATTGTTTATTAAAAAACAGCTTATTAAAAACAACTTATTACGACCTCTTTTAAAAAAAATAGTTTTTTCAAAATAGCTTATTATGACATCTTTTTAAAAAATAACTTAATTCAAAACTGTTTATTTTATGCAAAACAGCTTATTACGATATCTTTTTTAAAAATAGCTTATTTAAACCAACTTATCTTATGAAAAACAACTTATTACAATCTATTTAAAAAAGCAACTTATTCAAAACAACTTAATTTATTTAAAACAACTTAATACGATCTATTTTTAATAAACAACTTATTCAAAACAGTTTATCTTATGAAAAATGACTTATTACGATCTATTTTTTTTTTAAAAAAGAACTTATTCAAAACAGCTTAATTTATGCAAAACAGCTTAATACGATCTCTTTTTACAAAATAACTTATTCAAAACAAGTTATTACGTTCTATTTTTTAAAAAACAAACAGCTTATTCAAAACAACTTAATTTATGCAAAACAGTTTAATACGATCTCTTTATAAAAAAACAACTTATCTTATGCAAAACAACTTAATACGATCTTCTTTTTTTTTATAAAAAAAACTTATTCAAAACAACTTAATTTATGCAAAACAGCTTAATACAATCTCTTTTTAAAAAAACAGCTTATTCAAAATAGCTTATCTTATGAAAAATGACTAATTACGATCTATTTTTTTAAAAAAAAAACAGCTTATTCAAAACAGCTTAATTTGTCCAAAACAGCTGAATATGATCTCTTTTTAAAAAACAACTTATTCAAAAAAACTTATCTTATGCAAAACAACTTAATACGATCTCTTTTTAAAAAATAGCTTATTCAAAACAACTTATCTTATGAAAAACAACTTATTACGATCTATTTTAAAAAAAAAACTTATTCATAAGATAAGCTATTTTGAATAAGTTGTTAACAACTTATTCAAAATAGATTAATTTATGCAAAACAACTTAATACGATCTATTTTTATAAAACAACTTATTCAAAACAACTTAATACGATCTCTTTTTAAAAAACAGCTTATTCAAAACAACTTATCTTATGAAAAACAACTTATTACGGTCTATTTTTTGAAAGAGATAAGTTATTTTCTTTGAATAATTTAGTGTTTTCAATTGTTACTCAATCACTTTTCATAAATAGAATTAACTTGTTAATTTTTATCATTGATCAAATCTTTGTGATTTTTAGTTGTAGTGATTTCTTTGTTTAAGGTGGAGGCTTGATTTGATATTGGATAGGGTTTATAATTAAGTGTATAATATTTGATTGTGTTACATTGAATAAATAATTTTTTGCTTGTTCAATGTTGGTTTTCAATGTGTTGATTGTTTGAATTAGTATTCATTGTTGCCTATGTCACAATTCCATCAGTATTGCTTGTTTCTGCGCGCAAAGTCTTTGAGAGAATCTATTCTCCCCCTCCCTCCCCCCTCTTTAGATTTGTAAAGACCAATAGAAATTAACCCGACATCGATTTGACACTATATGACGCATCGTTCGACTAACAAGCATAATATTTGCATATAAATACCCAGTTTGTACACAATAATTAGACAAATTATTAGTTGTTACAGTTTGGTGTACTTGCCAAATTTGTCATTAGTTATACAATAAGTGCAACTAATCACTCTTTATGTTGGGATTAGGTGAAGTTGGTTAAAAATCTAATTTAAATACTTGGTCTGGCGGACTGTATAGAGATGGAATTTTGTTAATGTCTCTATTTCTACACTTAATGTTTTTGCGACGTGCAATCTAAAATTGACCTTTTGATTTAGAGAGTGCTAGAAGTAGACTTTCTTTATAAGGGACATGGGTAGAGGCATTTGTAGATAGTAGTTGTGAGACATTAGACTAGGCTTGCAATCACATACGCTATCAGAACGTAATTTCATTCTATTAACTAACTGAGCGTAACATCTATCACAATTTTCGATTGCTCACCTTTTATGTTGTTTGTGTGTGCGTATTTACAAAAATGTCATTCTTTTAGGTTGTTGGTATGTGATCCATTACTCTGATTTCGACACTACTAGGCAGAAAAGTGTTATTTGTGTTTTTTAGAATCTTAACAGTTTTACCTTTGTAAAAATAGGAACCTTACACACTCTTTTTTAAATGGTTTCAAAAAACCTTGATTACTTTAGTTCTATGATATTTTAATTTAGAACTTTAGGTAAACATTTTGTGAAAGTAAACTGTGAAATCCTAACCTTTTTATTTTGAAAAATAAATTTTGACTTTCGATTTAACCTTGCTTCAAAACTCTTTCAAAACTATTCTATATTATTAAATATTTCTAATTGGAGTTTAGGGTTATGTAGTTTCCTGAGGTCAATCACAGTTGAGGTCTGATGTGATAGTATTCATAGGATGTGAATAGAGTAGTCAGTGGATGGTTAACGGTGGTCATAGAGGTTGTCAATGACAATTGAAGTGGTGATCGAAGTTGGATGTAGTGGTGATCGGAGGTTGAAGTTGGATGCATTAGTGATCGGAGGTGGTCATTAGTGGTCGTTGTAGTGATGATTGGTGGGTGGTTGGAGTAGTATTCGGAGCGATGGCCAACGTTGTGGTCAGTGTGGCGGTTGATACTAGTTAGAGTGGTGGTCGGAAGAGATAAGAGATAAACCTAGTGGTGTAGTGTTAGCGTTAAAACAAAGGTAGAAAATTATAAACCTATTTGTATTGTTTTTTAGATTCAAGAGAAAATTGTTATCAAATCAAGTAAAAAGTCAATTTAACACCATTTTACCAAACATGTTTTGTTTTTAAAATTAATTTTTAAAACAAAAAATAAATATAATAATACATATGGACATATGGTGTATCAATAACATATTTTTTGCATATGCATGTTCAATTATTATTTTTTATCTTTAACTCAATTTTTGTGATTACATTCTTTTCATTATTTGGATAGTTAGGCAGTTATTTAGAATTAAGCTAACGCAACAGGGAAAGCCATTTTACTCGTGCTACTGATAAGTCTATTCAATATATTTTATATAAGATATCACGTCTCTCCATTACTAAACTATATTGCATGTACATCGTCCTTTTTGCCTATCAATTATAAGTTAGAAATTATTGAGTGTTGTTTTCTTCAACTTTTTCAAGAAACTGGAGAAGTGGCATCTGTTTGTATATAAAGTGTTAGCAAGACAGAAAAAAAAGTTGAACAACATATAAATAAAATGAAATATACATTTAATGTCTTAGCCATTGTTTCGTTTGGATTCACGGTGTGAGAAGCTGTTGTAGTGCGTCTATTATATAGTCAAACGTGAATTGACAAAAAATTTGGTGTTTGGCAACAATAAAAATGAATCAATTATAACCCTTAAACTTAAGTTTACCTAAAGTTAAAACTATCAATTATGGAATAAGTATCATGTGTCAGAGATGCATCTTTTTATTACGCACCCAAAAGCAATTTTAATGTAATGTTTGATTCTGTGGTGATAATAATTGATTTTGAAAAAATTGATTATGTAAATTTTATTCGGACTAAAAGTGAGTTAGAGGTAAAATTATTTGTATTTAAATACATTTATGTAAAAGTGAATTGAATTGCGTGTAAAAATCAATTCGAGAATCAAAAGTTACAAATTTTATCAAGTAGATCAATTGCAGAAACAAAATCAATTCTACCTACGCCTTTAGAGACGATTTTATCCCTACATGAAGTGGCACAAACTGATAAAAATCTCTTTTGCCGTGGATGTATCCAAGCATAAATCAATATTAGTTAACTTACTTTCACCTAAAAACCAATATAGAAGAGAGGGTTAGAGAGGACTAAAGTTGAGAAGAGAGAGTCTAGTTCTTTTGTCTGGTACACAAGAGAAATAGGATCAAAAACCTACGACACCCACCTAAAAACCTTTCTCTCTTGATATGCCAATAAATGGGGCGGAGAGACTTATTCCCCATTTGGATTGAGCTTATGGAAAATAGCTTATGCAAATAAATAAGTTTTTATTTTAATTTATAACTTCTTACTAACGAAAGTTGTACCTTCATAAACCATTTTTTCATAAACTACATTAACAAGCTTATAAATAATACATAAAGACATTTATTTGCACAAGCTATTTTGCAAAAGCTCTAAAATAAGCTAATTCAAACATGGATGAATCATAGTACTTAAATTGTCCGTCGAGAGATGCACATTAGGATGAAGAACATGCCTCCTAATTAAATTGTCCGTCGTAGAAATACAGTTACAAAGTAAACACCAACCAAAAAGACTAACCTTCAAGGAGCTCTCCTTATTCCAAATTAAGTTTGTGTGATCCGCTTCCAAGTTTTTGTCCGACAAAAACATGTGGTAAACACTTGTAATAGTATATTTCATCGTAGCGCGTAGATGCCAAAGCCATTTGTCATGGTTGCAAAACAATATTAATTAATATATCGCTGCACTCTCTCACATGCTCTTTTTCCCAAGCTAACATACCTCCACCCCACTTCAAGGCCTCACCATTCTCCCCCCACCCAAGTAAAACCATCTCATCCACCGCCGCAATTTTATTAACATTTAAATAAAAAAGATGAATAAATTTAGTCTTTAACATCACCCCCATCAAGCCATGGATCCCACCAAAATAAAGTTTGAGAACCAACTCCCACCTCACACGTAATGTTATTGTCAAACAAACGACCAACTGTCACTCCTTCTCCAACCTCACCGTATCTAGAAACTAAACTTCTATACTACAGACCATTTGTCTATAGGTATAAATTTCTATTGAAAGATAATATTTGTACAACTATTTTTAAATAACTTTTGTGATAACCTTCTTCTATTTTCTTGTGACACACAAACAATAGACAAATAAAATAATAAGAACCATATGAAAGAGTTGTTCTAAAAATTATCTTTAAATAGTGTACAAATATAATATCTCATTTCTATTTATGCGATTGTAGATTATGATATTGATATAGTCCTATGTGGAAAGAGGTAGCTCTAGAAGCAAGAAGGTGAACAAAGGATTTATATAGTATCCTTCAAAAAAAATATCCTTAAAAAAAAAGGATTTATATAGTAAACAAGCGCCGGAGGACATGCATCCGTGTACCTTGGACGCAGTTGTACCTCCCCTGACTTTACTAGATGATGCCTCTACACTTCCCCTATTCTCTTAGAGTTGTATTATTTGAACAACTATTTGATAGATAATTTTTGGAACAACCATGATTTTACAAAGGAAAAGAGGTATTTGCACAAAAATCGAAGCAATAGAGAGGGAAATTAAAAACATAATGTGAGTATGAGAGAGAAAGTTATCATAAAAGTTGTCGAAAAGTGGTTGTACAAATATCATTCCTCATTCTCTTATACCCCTTTCCTTTTTTGGGGTCTACCTTTTTATTGTATTTTTCTTTCTTCTAGATTCAAAAGAAAAATGTTTGCTGGACACTCATAGAGATATATATGCTTTGAGAAAGAAAAAAGAGATAAAAAATATGATGTAATAGATATATATGCTTTGAGAAAGAAAAAAGAGATAAAAAATATGATGTAATAGATATAATACGTTGGCGATGTAATGGAAAAAAGATGTAGAAAGAAAATGAGCTTAATTAGATTTTTGGTCCCCTAAGTAATTTGTTGTTTTCATTTTGATCCCATAACTCGTAAAATCAATATTTCAGTCCCTCTTGTTTTGCTCCGTTAGTTAATTTGGTCCCCTCCGTTAGTTTTTTAATGTCTAAAATTTTTGATTTAATTTTAACTATTTGATTGCATGTCCATTGTATTTAATAGTGAACTGCCAGCACCTAATTTTTTTTTTCACTTTTCATCATCTTTTCTGTTTTTTTTTTTTGTTTTATTTTTGAGAAATTCTCTCTTGTTGTTCATCATCTTACATAATCTTCATCAACACCATCATTTATTTCAGATCTCTCTAAACCCACTCATCCTCTCCAAACCCAACCACCAAACCACACAACCCTGTCCTTTCGAAACACACCCACCAAACCACCATCCTTTTCTTCTCTCACCGAACTAAAATCCCATAAGGTTCAAAAAAAATAATCCCAGAAGCATATACTTTATCATTCCTTCCTTGTTTGCTTCAGACCCCACTCTAATTCTAATCAATTACATCATGGTATTTTTTGCTTCTTCATCTTACAATTTTCTTATTTATCACTTTCTTATTTAAACACCACCCAATTTCTATCCCACCATAATCATACCCATATCCAGATTCTTGCTTCCAGTTGCCATACCCAAACCCATATTTACTTTTCCCATTCTTTCTTCCATACCCTGATCCAAATTCAGAAACTCATATTTTCTGTCAAACACGGAGGGAGATATGTGAGAGATTCGAGTAGGAAAGAGAAAGAGAAGACGAAGAGGTGTTTACAGATGGAAAAAATGTCGATGGCTGTTTGATTTGTTATTGATTTTGATTTGGATTTTTCATCTTTGTGTTTCATGATTCAGATTTTGGATTCAACGTAAGAAGAATTTAGGGTTGTTATTGATTTAGGAGTGGGACTGGATTTTGAAATTTCCCTTCTTTTCCTTAAAATGACCGTGTGTTTGTCGAAGGGAATAACGTGGCACATGAGCTGCAGGAAAATCAAAGGAAAGAGATGCAGGAAGGAGGATCCTTAATGTGAGATGCATCTATTTTCTTCTTCATTCTCTCTCAGCATGACCCTTTTTTTGGAATAACGTGGCACATGAGCTTGCTGAATTAGTGGTGTGTTTGATAATGGTGATGAGTTTTAATTAAATTAGTGGTGTTTGGAATTGATAGAAATTGATGATGATCATGATGTTGATTATAGTTTGTTTCTGGATTTTTCTGGGTAAATGATGAAGATGATGATGGTGTTGTTGAATGTGATGTTGAAGATGAAGAACAAGAGTGAAGAAGAAGATGAAGTTTGGAAAATTAATTAGTTGTTATTGACTCACCGTAAGATAAAATACACCTGCGTAATCAAATGGTCATCCTTTTAAAAAAAGATCAAACAGTTTAAATTAAAATAATTAATAGGATCTATGGTGGACCACTCTTAAGGTTGATCTACTATAGACATTTGAGGTTAAAGTTAACCGTCAGGGACTTTTTGATTAACGGAGCAAACATTAAGGGACCAAAATGTTGGTTTTAAGAGTTATGGGACTGAAAACAACAAATTACTTAGGGGACCAAAAGTCCAATTAAGCCAAGAAAATGAAATATTGAAGTAGTATTTTTTAAAAATAGAAAGAAATGTACAATTATCATCGTTATAATTCAAAACCTATGAGCTAGCCTTCCCCTATCTAGCTTTCCTCTTTTTATGTTCACTCATGATATTACTGATCGTTAAAACTAAAAGGAAATCTCTCAAAAAAAAAAAAAACCTAAAAGGAAATATTCGATATATATTATTAAGTGTGAAAATTATTATTAACAAAAGAGAAAATGTGTAAAATCAAAGAATTTGGGAATTTAATCATGTGCCTCGAGAGATATAAGGAATATAGTGTCATGATGTGACATCGGAAAGTTATAATTCCTTTTTCTATATGGAAAGTTAAAAAAAAAAAATTGATCAAATCAAAATGGAATATATTGCTCAAAAGAAGAGTGCTTCACCCTGCACAAGGTGTGTTAAAAGCGATGAAACACCAAAAGTCTGCTACAATAACTAGACACCTGACACAGATGCCACCACCAGAAAAATAAATAAAAGTTACGCGGCACCCATACAAAGAAGTGGGTCTCTCCACCAATCGTGAAAACCAAACGCCAATGGTACAAAATTCGACGATAGCCAAAAAAACGAATCCAGCTTCACCTAACTGAGTAGCCATGTATAGGATCGAGCAACCAACGCCAGTGGTCCTGTAAATTTTCCTGCAAAATAACGTTATTCAATAAAGTTGCACACTATCCTCCTCCCACGCCAACAACCGACGTCTCCACCCACCTTCGCCTTCCTCCCACCCCATTCTCGCCATATCCTCCACCGAACACTCCTTATGGACCGACAACTCATATAGGCAGTTGAGCTGAATCTTTAAAGGAACTCCACCTAGCCAATTATCAGTCCAAAAGAAAGTGCTACGACCGTTACCTACCACCCGCCTAGAGTTATCATCAAACCAACTCCCTACTCCCGATCCCACCCCTTCCCTCACGTTGCACATCATCCTCCACCACCCCAAAGCACTTTTACCCCCTCCCTGAATTCGGCCACCTACCTCCCCAAACCTAGCTTTTAAAATACGGTACCACAACCCTTCCTAATCAACCAACAATCTCTAACACCACTTCCCAAACAAAGATAAATTAAATTCCCCTAACCTCCGAACCCCCAAACCACCTCTTTCTACAAGTAAAC
>Ga0315913_1009912_pt1 | contig 11078 bp, 6 predicted proteins | sample MpolsnodulesMG_FD_207736 | JGI IMG/M metagenome (GOLD analysis project Ga0315913, IMG submission 207736) | Medicago polymorpha root nodule microbial communities from Los Angeles, California, United States - small nodules | ecosystem: Host-associated > Plants > Roots > Nodule | place: USA... | reverse complement strand
CTGAGTCAAAGTTTTTAACTCGTTTTTTTTTTTTATAATTGGCTCGCCCCGATTAACTTGTTAAGAAAACGGGATGGGCGCGGAGCCGGCGGGGCCAACCTGCTTAACTCATTTTCCTTTTTATTCTAAACTTATTTTATCCTTTTGGATTTAATTTGGTTGTTAGTTTTATTTTATGATTTGATTTATGTTTCGGTTTATTTTATGTTGCCATATTTTTCTTATTTTGCTATTAAGTACAATGTTGAGTTGTTTTGGTGATGTTGGATTGAAACCTTGGAGTGAGACACTCTCAAGGTCTCAAGTTCGATTTTCATTGGTGCCAATTCTGATAAGCTAGTTTAACTTCCTTAAAAAGTATGATGTTGAGTTCGACAATGTTTCTTGTTTGGTAGGCCAACCTGCCAATAAACAAGACGGGATGATATTTTGAACTTGGTTATCTAATTTGACTCGGCTCGTCTTGTTTTAAACGAACTTAGATGGGGCAGACCAATCTAATTTGCCGTCTGTCTAAGAAGAAAAGAAAAATACACGCGAAAAAAATATATGCAAATTTACATATTTAAACCCATTAGAATGAAATATTACACCTCTTATTCATTCTTAAAAAAAAAAAAAATTAAATATGAGTAATGTAACTCGACACATATTAAAAGATTTTATAAATGATATATATTTTGTTATCCTACCACAATTAAACTCATATATTTATTATAAAACATTAATTTTCAATGGTGAGGAGAATAAACCCATAAGAAAAAAACTTTAGAAGAATAATTTGGCAAAATTTAGAGTTCACAAATTAGCATTTTCCACTAAATAGTAGTAAATATTACAGCAGTAACAGTATACCCTCAAAAAACAGTAAAGAGTAAACCAGGCTTGCTGGGCGCAGTGGAAATTAGTGGAGACAGAGAAGCGGCAAGTGGAGGAACGGAAAAGGGCAAAGGCAAAATCGTTTATATTCAACTTCAGGCCAGATTACCACCACCTTCTACTAGTAAGTGCCTCTGAGTGAGCGAGTCAACTATGCTGGATATTCATCAAGAACAAAGGGTCAATTTCACCGGAGACCCACCAAACTCTCAATTCCCCCACGACTTCGTCCATCTCAGTGGCAATGGTAACATAGCCGCCGTTGATTCTGGATTTCCTCCTCCTCCTCCTCCTCGACCGCCCCCTAATCATAATCATCCCATCCCTCGCAAACGACAATGGGGACCTCCTCAAGGTACTCTCTACTTCATTTTTATTCTATTTCATTCCATTCCTTCGCAATCAACACAATTCTCTTTCTTGTTGCAGATCAAGTCGATGTTACGGGTCATGTTAAAGTTTACGTTGCACCTGTTCCTAGAACTGCATCTGAGGCTGATGTAAGTCATGTAACTCTTCTTTTCTCACACTCACCGTTGTCTAATAGCGCTATAACACACCGGAATTTGAAGAAATCACTATCGTTACGCCATACTATTCACTGTTGTCAAATAGTGGCTATAGTGGCGGTATAACATTGTAGTGTAGCAGAATTTGAACACACCGCTTTTCCACAATTGATAACAATCATGTATGTACAGTATATGATAGATACATACATGTGAAAGGTTATAATCATGGTGTCCCTGTCTCAATGAATCCTTGTTTTCGTAATGTTGAAGTTGTTTGAAGTCCCACGTTAGAGTCCACATTGCTTAGGTTCCCTGGACGTTGGATGTGCTCTTGCTCCTCTTTCTCATTTCATTTCCTATTTTTCATTTATAACCAGGTCCGCCTTGTGTTCCAAGGATATGGAACTATTGTTGAGGTTGTTCTTTTAAGGGATAAGGCAACTGGAGTTCGACAAGGTATCTATATTGAATTATCACGTGTTATTTCACTTGTATATATCACCATCTATTACTGCAATTTGATTTGTCAAGGGTTACAAGGAGTGATGAGTTTCACTTGATGCTCACATTAATATATGTTGTATATAATATATACAAGTATCAAAATTAGTCTAATTTTGTTTAACTTTCACAGGAAGTTGTTTGGTGAAATATTCAACATTTGATGAAGCGGATATGGCTATTAAGGCTTTAAGCAATCAGTATACATTTCCTGGAGTAAGAACAATTTCATATATGATTGGCGGCTTAAGCCATTCCTTTATGATAATAATTTGATTAACTTAAACACATCTTATATTTTTGACACATTTACATTTCCCAGGAATCATCACCTGTTGTTGTCAGATTTGCCGATCGGAAACGTGAACGTTTTGGTAATCATTTTACCTTCTTTAAATCCTTTTGAACCAATTATTTAAATACAGTATTACTCTGGCTTAGCAAGGTTCCACTTCTTTGTTGATCAATTAAAACCATTTTCTCTATCCACTTTGGTTATTTTATGAAATATATCTCTGTGCATACTCTCTTTCAAATTTTTAATTGAAAAATCAACGACAGGAAGAGGTTCGACTGTGTATTATTGACTCCATATGTGCCTCATGTATTATGGACTACATATGTACCTCATGTATTATGGACTCCATACGTACCTCATGGCATAGATGTTACTCAATATTTTAGGACTCTATATGTATTATCGACTCAATATGTATCATGGACTCCATATGTACCTTATGGCGATTATTACAACAACAACCAAGCTTTTTCCCACTAAGTGGGGTCGGCTAAAACCTGGGTATTGAACCCACGACCTATATAATCACAATTTTGTTATTGAAATTAGATCTGCCCAATCTCTTTTATTTTTCATACTTACTGTTGGCAATATGCCCAGGGCTGGTCCAACAGATTAGGAGGCCTAAGGGGGATTTAAATATGAGGCCTTTTTATTACGGAGAAAATGAGGCATTTTAAGTCAATAATAAAATTTTAGTAAAATTACTAAATTTTGGTTTAAATGTTATTTGCGCTTTAGATACCAAACCATGTATTAAATTAATGTAATCGTTCTTGTTTCATTTTTTATTTATGATAAAGAGTAAAGACCATTGTTTTAATCTTTGTTGATACAATATTAACTTTAGACAAGATTTTATCAATGTTAATTTTGAAAATAATAGAATAAGCCTTTTCATTAAGTAAATTTTTTAAAACTTTTTGAGGCCTAAGGCGGTTGCCTTGGGATGGCCCTGATTGTACCTTTTATTTTTCGACCTGTAAAAAGTTATTTTAAGCTGCTATTTTACTGTTGTTCGCATGTGCTGATGTTGTGGAATTGCGATTGTTTTCATGATTACGATCCTACAAAAACTTTCTTATTGACATGTAAATATTAAGGCTAAATTTATATTTTTAGAAGTTCGTTCCATTATGTTCATATTTTTTGTCGACAAAGTCATACAATACACTGATTACAGTGTATATGATGTAACGAGTAATTAAACTCACAATGCTTTTTTATGTTTTAATTCTGTGGTTCCAAATTATTATTTTGTAGGGCTTCGAGACTTCTGCCAAAACATGGAAAAGAGAGATCCTCCCGAAGGTAAACTTCTTATTTTTTTCTCACGACTGCTCACAGACTTCTATTTGAATACATGACTGTCTAGTTCTTATCTGATATTTTATTCTTTTATGCTATTGTTTTTCAACTGATCTCTTCTTATTTTATTTGTGGTTTTGTTCCTATAAATTTTCAGTGGTGGGTAAAGTTTATGTTGGTTGCATCAACAATGAAGCTTCAAAACAGGAAATTGAAGAAGTATGTGTGACCATTCACCTAAACAAGAAATTACTAGTGTATTTTTCATGCCAATGATTTAACATGCTGATTTTAGAAATTTATTCTAGACTTACCTCACAGGTTGGCTGGATTGTATATGCTGCACAAGTTTCTCCTAATAATTAATGATTATTAAGTTTGAAATAGATACATTTCGATACATGTATGTTGGTTATCATGCAAACACTTGTGATGTTTCCAAGTAGAAAAACTAGAAAAAAATAGTCCTTGTTACCAACATGTTGATATCTGTAACCTTTTGCTGCCTAATTCAGCTCAGTAGGTTGATATGACAAGTTTATGCTCTATGTTTGGTTCGGGGGTTTTGGAAGGGAGAGGAGGGAGTGTTTAATTTTTTTTTGGGTTTGGTTCAATTTTTAGAAGGGGAGGGGAGCCAATCCCTCCTAGCATCTCTTTTTGCTCCCCCCAAATTGGGGTTTTTTTTGGAGGGGAGGTAAGATGTATTATGTTAATTTGTAATACATTGGCAAAATTACCCTCAATATTATATCTAAATCCAAAATTATCCTTATAGTAATGAGTAACTTAACTTTGCTTTATTTTTTTTCCGCTAGTTTTTACTTCTTTTTTTATTGTTCAATTTTTCCTTTTTCTATCAAATATTGCTTTTTTTTTTCCATCTGTGTTTACTTTGACATGTTTCTGCTTTTTGTTTCATATTGTTTGATTTCTCTGCCATCACTTTGACATGCCATGTTTTTTACTTTCTTCAGTGTTAACCTTTTCTGTTTGATTTATACTACTCTCTGTACGTGTTCGTATATACTATATATGGAGTAGTACATGAGTTATATATAGTTGTAAGATTGTAATGATAAACATGTAAATTAGTTATAAAATCCCTCCCCTACCTTTGTGAACCAAACATATATGTAATTAAAATCCCTCACCTCCCCTCCCCTCCCCTCTTTTGAACGAAGTATGTATGTATAAAAATGTTTTCCCTCCCCTCTCCTCAGTTGAACCAAACAGACAACATAGACATTTATTTTGCTTAGGTATAGTATATTTTGGAATGTTGTTTTTAGTCTGCGAGGTTGTGTGTGATCTCTTAGCCTTCACACTTTGTTTGAGTTTGTATGCATATTCTCTGCAGATATTTTCCCCTTACGGGCATATAGAAGATGTCGTCGTCTTGCGGAATCGCGGTTGGTCCTTGATCTTGCCTTGTAATATTTTATATATAATATCTGTGGCTTTGAAGAATGAACACGTGCTTGAGTTTGTCTTTGATGTTTTACCTGCATTTATAGTGCATGGTTAGGAGTTGCAGACCTGAAAAATAAAAAATCTAGAGGAGAGGTAGAGTGAGAGGCAGCAGACAAAGATTGATTGAGACAAAGACCTATGTCTGATCTCACTTAATTAAGTTTTGCTTCAAAAGTGACTTTTTAAAGAAAATAGTACAAATATTGTTGGAAGTTATGGGGTTAGTCTTTTAGGTATATAGGGATGAAAATAAATTCTCAGAACAATAAAATTATATTGATATTGATGTGAATGATATTTTATATATTATTGTTCAGAAGACAAAGCACTGGTCCTTAATTTTTTATTTATAGTTATACTAATACTAGACTCCTAATCCTCACCAAGGAAACAACATAGACTGTCAGGAGTTACTTTTCAGACATTCTAACAAACAAAATTACTAAATAATTGGAGCCTACGTGCATAGAGAGAGAGGATCATGCTCAACACAAGATGGACTGTTTGAATTTTTGCAATGGTTTCTTTTAGCGCTAAATCGTTAATAGTTTATTTCATCAATTTATTATTCAATGATTTTTTGCTTTTACCTAACTTTTGTCATGTGGGTGCATTTCTTGATTTTCAAGGATATGGTTTTGTCAAATTTTATAACAGAGAGATGGCGTTGGCAGCAATCAAAGGGTTGGATAGAACATTCACGATGAGAGTAATGCTAATTTTTTAATTGATACATATATTTCTGTCCACTTTTGAGTGCATGCTAAAATTTTATTCCTAATAATGCAGGGTTGCGATCAACCATTAATTGTTCGTTTTGCGGAACCGAAGAAACCTAGGATGGGAGAATTAAGGTTTTGCTTTCTGACTTCTTCATTTTTCATACAACTCTGTATATCAGTCATTGCCATTAGTGTATTAATGCAACACAAGTAAAGAATGTTGTCGATGGTACCATTGTTTTTTAATATTTATTTGTTTTGACTGAGAAGGCTGGGGGTTCCAATCAAGCAGCTTTATTTACTTGGCTGAGTTTCAATGACTCTTTAACCTGGTATGAGTCGAGAAGTGGAAATATTGAATTGATATTCTGTCTGACCCGTGTACAGGCTTTGATATTCCTGAGCTTGGCCTACGAAAATTTTTGCAAGCCTGAGCCTAGCCTATAGCCTTTCGTAGGCCTATCATATTAAAGTCATTACATAGTCCATTTTATCTACTTCTAAATAGGCTAAATCGGCCTTAAAGCCTATTCACTGTAAGGCTTGTCTATCACTATAAGGCCTTAAAAACCTATTTCACTATAAGGCTTTAAAGCCTATTTAAAAAGTCCATTATTTGAGTTGTTTCTTGATTTTTATGTTTAATATAAATTATATTTTAATATAAATAAAAAAAAAGTTTTAATAATATGCATAAACAGGCCGGCCTATCAGGCTTCGTATGCTTTTTTGATAGCCTAAGTCTGGCCTATTTACTTAAATAGGCTTTTTCAAAAGCCTAAGCCTAGCCGTTTTAATAAACAGGCCAGACCGTAGGCCCCTGTAGGCTGGCATGGCCTATTCCCAACCCTTGGTGCGAGTTTTGTTTAAGAAAAGATCCATCATACATTAGAATATGAAAATAATCTTATTCATGTACAAAATTATGATTATATTAAATAAAATTTCTAATTTGTACGTAATGAAATTATCGTCATTTTAATGTATTTTTCACATCTAATATCGTTTCAAACTTTTCTGTTATTATTTGATATCTGCTATCATATAGAAGCATTATTCCTTTAATTTGTTTTTCATGTTTATAAAAAATAAATCCTTTTTAAAAACACTTTACTGTTGTAATTCAATCCATCATATCACTCAGCTCCATGAGACGGCTTTCCCTTCTGGTTCAACGATCGACCATCTGGTTACTGGAATATTTGTTAAGTTTATTGTTATTGGAGATAGTTCAAGTAATTATATTCATGTTCTATTTGTGTGCATCTCTTTAGGGGCAACTACTTACCTGCGAATGCAAGTTATGGTCCCAATTCCCAAGAACCAGCAGCTTGGTTTGTTTTGCTTCTTCATCTTCTACTTCAGACTTACTTACAAATTGCAATACACATGCTGCATGCTGAATATGTTTTTGTTTAATGACTTGTTGCAGGCCACTACCAAATTTTTGTGATCCCAATACTGGAGGAAGTAATATGCATATTGCTCCACATCATTCCAGACTTCCACACCAGCAAGTTAATGCTCATATTCCCAACTGGCAACCTGGTGCTACTGTTGTACAGCAACAATTTCCACCCCAACACGTACATTCACAATTGACTTCGATGCCTTTACGGCCACTTCAAGCTCCCAACTTGTCTTCTCAACCATTTATCACTGAGGTGCAGAGACAATTTCATCCACCAGATTCATTGGTCCAAAATATAGAGCAGCAGCTAAATTCTCAGGTTAGTGCCTCACAGATAATATAGTGATTTATCCTTCGGGCAAGTTTTGGTTGGGGTTGTGACTTCAGTAAATTTTTGTTATTGAATATTTGGACCGACTTAGGTGAAGTTATAATATCCTCAAATCTCCAAATTCCAAATCATATTTCTTGAGTACATGTTTGTTGTCGGTCATAATATCTTCAAATCTCTAAATCATATTTCTTATTATCTTTGGAATTTCTGAAATTTAGCCTTTGTAAATGTTTATACTTTGACAATTCTGAATACGTCTTGGCTTTTCAGGTGCCATCCTCTCCTGTTTGAACTTTGAAGTAGTTAAACTTAAAATGTGAACTCTTTCCTTCCTTCCTTTTATATTAACATGACAATAACCGGTTCTTATAATTGAGGGGCAGTATTGGAGTTACTGTTGTAAGTAATTGTAAATTGCTGAGCATGTCATGCTCTTAGTTTTATGTTGGGACTTTTTCTTTGTATCTATCGCTACTTACAAACGTTTAAATGGATCATTCAATGTGACAAAATACTGGTTAGGAATAATTTCTCATTTATTGTTCTTCCCAGCTACCTACTCAGACTGAACGTTGCAATACAGTTGTTGGTAGTACCTCACCTGATCTGCATACAAATCCCCAAGATGAAGAATTTCCAGAGTCTGACTGGAGTGAACATTACTGCCCTGATGGTAACAAGTACTACTACAACTGTGTCACTTGCGAAAGCAGAGTAATGTTTGAAACCGTTGATCTTATTCTCACAAACAGTTTTGGATTTCATTTTTCTGTTGTAATGGTTACTCTTGGTGCAGTGGGAAAAGCCTGAGGAGTATGCTTTGTATGACAAAGAATCACAGAAGCAACACGAGCAAGATGGTCATAGCTTACTTCAACCACAATTGTCGTTATCTTCCTCTCAAGAAGTTTCTCAAAAGCAACAGGTCCTTTCTTATTTTTACCATTATAAAAACATGGTCCTACTGCAATATCAGCTTGTATCCAATTAACCTCAATTTAGTTAATGAAGGGATTGCGTTTTGTTGCTGAGTCTTCTGTTACCTAACGTCCTGTAATTTTACAGGAAACAAATCATGATGATCACATGCAGTCAGAAACAAGTCCTGTTGTTGAACAGGTGTGATTTTATTTTTCTTGTGCTACTGGAGTCACATATTGTCAACATTTTTTTTTACAAGTACATATTGTCAACAATCATTGTTATATTATTATTATAAAGTGGCCTTCAAATTGTTACAAAACTAGCGTGCGTTTCTCCGAAGGTTCTGCATTTCTTATTGCCTCATTAGTTTATTTCAATTATCTGTAATTGGGGAATTTGTTGCATTCTGATAGAAACTTGAAATTAGATTAGGAATTATACACCAAGCTTGTTACAAGTAGATGTAGTCACGGGCTAATATGCAGAAGAAATTTTGACCAGAAAGTCCGGCCCAGCCCAAACCTTTGCTCTTCACTCAAATTCTCCTTTCCCTCTATATTTTCACTCCCCAATACTGGTATGTTACCGAACTCCCTCCATCACTCAGCATAATGCTGCCCCTGCTAGAATGGCTTCCTCCCTCTCTTCCAACAAACTGTTTCCCCAGGCACTATCTTTGCAGCAGTCATCTCCCTCCTTTCTGGCCTCTCAGTACTCAACATGTCCATTCCGTCCACTCCTCTTAAGCTCTTTCTTTTTCCTGGCATAAACATGTTTTATAGTTAAATTGATTTCTAATTCCCTCATTCAAAAGTGTAAGAAAAGGCTATAATTTAGTAATTACTTCTAATTAGATATTCCTTCTGATCAATACCGATTTAATTTTTTATTTACCATATGTTTAATTGGGAGATTTTGGAGGGAAAAAATGGAGATTAATTTTTTTTTTATTATTAAGAGATGTATAATATCTATACAAGTAAGAAAGGGATGGGATATAATCTAGCAAATACTTCTACCTACATGTTTAGACCTATGTTTTCCTTTGTGGTAAAATGGATGATTTTGGAGTGAAAGAAAAGGGAGATCGTAAGATCATTTAGGTTTGAGGGTGCTATCAACTATCCTTTTCAAAGTATGTTGTTTGTACTTGTATTGCTTGTAACTTGCAATTGAAAGAAGATAATTTCTCAATCAACCCCTCCTATATATTCTCCGAGGGCTCCAAAATTGAGTTGGAATTTTAGGGGGCCTCTGACTAATGAGGTTGATTGAGAAACTTTCTTGAAAGAACCGGAAGTAGCTCAAAGCGTAGAGAGCTTGATAAGAAACCTGGCTCCACCGCTACTGTAGGAACTACAAATTTAAGAAGTGTAACCCACTTTGAATTAATGTTTGCTTTCAATTATTGTCATACTGGACTTAAATTTGAATTTGAAAATGAATCACATTTCCATCTCCTGTAGTGTCATGTGTTAAATGGTTACCAAAATTTGCAACATGTTGTCTTTCATTGTCGTAATATATTACTCCAGTAGTAACAACTTTGAATCAAATGAAATGTTATACACGTAATTCATCCAATGAGAACTTTAATTAAATTCAACATGGTATTGATTGAATCACGTTCTGTGTAAAAAAAAAAACTTGTAAAGAACACGAAACGAGCCATCCTTTATAAATTTAGTTAAAAGAACTTGTTATCAAGAGCTGTTCCATATTTCCATCGTATGAACCAGAACACGAATCAAATGTTATGTTTGTTTTAAGTATTTTTCTTCTTTTGTTCAAGCAGCACCTTTTATAATTCGTCCTTTTTTTCTTTGTCCAATGAATTGAGTCCTTTAACGGAATAGATCGTACTGGTAAGCATTAATGCATTATAAGGCCGTTTACTCAATGAGCTTAAAGTGGTCCGCTAGTAGCCTCGCACTACTCTTTCTATTTATTACCTCGTTAGTCTTACCGTATTGGGACACAACTTTCAACCAACGAATCCTTCAAATTAGAACACATTTCCCTATAAATCGTTTTCCTTGGACACCAATTTTACCCGTTTAAAAGCGTAAACCTAACAATCTTTTCTACTGCACCTCACTGAAATTAATGCACATTCCGCAACAAAAAGAAACAGACATACAAGACAAACGAGGAGTCAGAATCTTAAGATGGAAGAAAGGATACACGGATATTTTGCTGTTCTTTGGAATCATCCCCTCGAATACAATATTCCAACACATTCCCTTGTTGTCGCATGTACTTTTTTTTTTGGTAGTAATTTGTAAAAAGAAAAATAGAGTTTTGTAGGAAAAAAAGTAGTTAGGTTTTTTTTTTTGTTAAGGAAAAAGTAGTTAGGGTTAAAGACCCCAATATACGTGGTTGGTCATATTGGAGACTATTGTTGGTCATTATTGATGAATACTCTTGCACATGGAAAATTGTTTAATGTCATGAAGAGAAATGACACAATAATATCATTGATCAACAGCTTGTGTTTTCCGTTAATAGCGGATTGTAATTAAATGTTGTCCTTTGTTCTGAAATTGTGACATTATGATATTCATGACTCTCTTTCTTGTGGTATGTAGCATTGTTCTTTTCCTTGCGTGACATTACAATATTCGCAACTCTCTTTCTCGTGTTATATAGCATTGTTCTTTTCCTTGCGCGCACCCACATACAGACATATATGTACATTATAAAAAGCAGGTAAGAGATG
>Ga0315913_1009911_pt1 | contig 11079 bp, 8 predicted proteins | sample MpolsnodulesMG_FD_207736 | JGI IMG/M metagenome (GOLD analysis project Ga0315913, IMG submission 207736) | Medicago polymorpha root nodule microbial communities from Los Angeles, California, United States - small nodules | ecosystem: Host-associated > Plants > Roots > Nodule | place: USA... | reverse complement strand
TATTATATATCTCTAACACACCCCCCGTGTTGAAACATGGGCGTTCACAGGCCTAACCTTCCTTACATTAAAATTCAATATTTATTTATAAATATGAGAACAACAAGGATTAAACTCCTAACAACTTATAGCATGTTTGAATTGAACTTTGATAAATTGATTTTGGAGAAACTTAATTTTGCAAAACTAATTTTGGATAAAAATGAGTTCAAGTAAATTGATTTATAGTTGTAAATAATTATTTGCAAATCGATGTTTGACACAATAAATGTTTGAATAATAGTAATAAAACCATATTTTTAGATGATAATTACCAATTCATAATTAATTTGATTAAAATAGTCATAATTTTACTAACCACAAAAGCATTATGTTTAGGGGTTAAAATTCAGTTTGGAGTCCATTGTTAACCTTGACTCAAAATTACTACACACATTAGGCACAACGTTCAAGACAAATTTATTCATCAAACTTGATTTTGGGTTTCCCAATGTGTAAACAGACACGCTTAATCAAAGAGACTCCAATACCATGTCAATCATCAACTTCAAAAAGATTAAGTTATTAGAATAACTGTCATGAAGGACGATGACTTTTATTTAAGGATAAGGACAGTGACCTTATTGCATCTTTATAAATTGAAAAAATGATAAGAAAAAGGAGATACCGAATGGTTGTGTATTTGTCGGATACTAGCACCAGGCTTACAAAGTTCCACACAATGCTTGTTAGTTTCTAGTATAAGTTCATAAAGCTCTTCCTGAAATATAGAAAAATCGTGAAATTCATATTAAAAGTGATAAGACTGCAAGGGCAAAGCAACGAGTTGAATGAGCAGTCTATTTTATACCAGATTCTCTTCGCATGAATATGGAACAGAAACCAAGTTTCAAATATTTATAAGACATTGGGATAGCAGAAGGAAAGAAAGATTCTGCCCCACATGCCATATGTCGGGCATGTGCAGGCTTTAGGCACATCAGATCCCCTAAACAAAGAGGGCATGAAGAGGCAGAATTTATCACAAATTGATGTTCATGCATGAACAAAATATTTAGAGTATATTTTACACGTTCAAACAATTTGTATGTCCAAAAATGTTCATTTGGGCTATAATTACTTGTTAGCATGCCACCATCTGCATTTTGACAGGGAACAAGAAACAACTAGGATGTTTATAGAAGAATCATATCTTTTATTTTTTACTCAAGGTATGGATATTGGATACATAGCTTAGAAAATCATACTACAAGAATAAAAAATGGAATTAGATTAAAAATGGGTCAATATCACAGAATCCTGATCCAAAAGAAGTGCAATACATACGAGAGCATATGCATATCCATAAATGAAAATCGATGCAATTAAGCCTATCATCGAATGAGGACTACAATGGAAAACTAGGACTATACAGTCTGCTTGTCTTGGATTGCTATTAAATCATCAGTAAATAGTCTATCAAGGAAACAGAAAACAACAACAGATTGTTTTCAGTGTTTTCTGTACAAATCGTTGAAAACAGAAAACATATTGAAAACAATGTATCAACTTTGTAATTAGAAGTGAAAACAAGAAATGAAAACAAAACATTTTCTCAAAGTAAACGGGCCGTAAGATTTCCCAAATACCTAGATAGGATTTCTAAAAGGAACCAAACCATGCTAACCTGGGCAGAAGAGAAGCTACCACAAGGTGGCCAGGTACGCGTGAGATCGCTGAGATACCCATGTAACTCACATCCAATGTCCATCAAAACAAGATCTCCATCTTTAATCTGCCAAACATGATAAAGATAAGAAGAAGAAAAAAAGAAAACAAAAAATTACACATACTAGATGGAAGTTAGTAAATGAATTTACCTTCTGATCGTTCCTAGAATAATGTATAACACTTCCATTAGGCCCACCACCAACCACGGGATTGAATCTGATAGAGAGGAAATAAAGATAAAAATTATCTCATTAATTGTGAACACGGGTGATTGTTGAACTTCCATTTAATTTTCTATATTAATGAATTTCTCTGTTACTCTTGCAGAAGCTTTTTGAGTTATCAATAACAATAGACAAAGCAGCCTGGTGTGAACAAATTGCATAAGAGGGACAGTCACTGAATATAAAGAAATGCTCACCCCATTCGCTGTGCACCTCTCATTTTGCATTCGTATTCGACCTTTGCAGCTAGCATACCTTCAAAAGGGTATATTTTTGAATGCATCATTGTTGACAAAAGAGCCTATTCAAAACCAGAAAATGTTCAAATCATCAGGTTCTGACCATTTGGCATCTATACCTCCTAAACAAATCTGCATATAACAGCCTCCCTAGGAGTTCTAGGTTTTCAGTCGTCAAATAGTTAGCCATCAAATAGAGTTTAAACTTGAAAGTACCTGACAAGCAATTGATGCAGATTCCTTCATCAGCTTGAGCTCTGAAGGAGATTTTATCCATCGCAGCTGATGGGTATAAACAGATAGATCCTTTACATTGTTACAGTAAGCTAGTTTCTTGAAGGCCTGCAGTTCCGTATATGCTGATGTGGCAGTCTGAACATTGTGATACAATTTCGAGGAACCCCTTATCATATCTGGAAGGATCTGAATAAGTAACTAAAAATGTTAAAATTGAAATATTTTAAAGAGAAGTAACCGTTCGATTGAGGAGACTTAAATGCACATTTTAGACAGAAAAGTTGGCATCATTGGCTGCAAGCCACCAGCAGGCGTATCGATGAAAATAGTTCAAGTGTAGAGGACAAAATAGATGACTGGATAATTGCTACATAAGTAAAAAAAAGTTTTTAATACTCAATAATAGTGATTCACCTCGTTCAACTTTCTCATTGGATACGCCTCGTTGGCCTTGAATGTATTCAATGCTGCATCGACTCCTGCTACATGCCCTTGCCAAATCACATCCTAGACAAATTTAAGATTTCAATGTCATGTTAGCATCAAAATTAGTTATTTCATATCTTATAACCCTAGAAGATATGGCAAGAAAAATCACACACATGATGACCAAATTCATGGATGGTTCGCTTTAACATGAAAACAATTGAAATACTACATGGATTTCAAAAGAAAATATATTTATTCATAATCAGATGAAAGTTCAAGTATTTATGTGGCTTAAATCTGTTCTTGATCTCCAAATATAAGATGATTTTTGGAATCAGTTTTTTTCATCAAAAAAAGGAATTCCTGGTCTCTATATGCTACTAGTTTACAAAAATAATGTGTTTTAATAAGTCCCTCGCAGAGGTTCTTTAGGCATTATACGCACATGATTTTTGGATCTTTTAACGACTGACAAAAATTAAGGGCTGATTCAAAATAAAAAATTAATGGAAATTGTGCATTCAACACATTGAAACAGCAAAAAGTAACTTTTTCTACCTAAATTTCATCAATCATTTCTAATTTTAAATCTTTAACAAATAACAAGTGACCTTAACTTGTTAGCATGACCCAAAAATGAATGGACCAAAAACATTTAAGGTGATACTTTTTCAAGTTTCAACAAACACAGAATTTTTCTAATATGAAATATATAGTTTTGTTAACCAGAGATGACGATGATCATGATCATGATGACGACGATAATAATAATAATGATGACGATGACAATACCAGGAGAATTTAAGGCATAGGTAAGCATTGCAAAATATATACTGGGAGAAACAATAAAGATGTTCTACTTTAAAAGAGTAAGCTATCGTATCAGACTCACATAAGGTTTGGCTTCTGGCATGAACATACATAAACCAATGTCATGCCCTAAAATTGCCACACCACCAGGTTGTTGGCAGCCTGTAATATATGAGTAATCGGCATCTTGTCGAAATGTATAAGGGACGACATCTGTCATCATCTTTACTGGGGCAGCAGCAATGATAGCCAAACTCTTCTCTGGGAGAAGCTCCAACAATTTTTCTCTTCTTAGGATGTATTCCTCACTAGATATGCCTGGTGTGATATCCCCATCTTTTAAAAGCTACAATGCAACATAATTTTTTTTTTAAAATGCTAATGAATATTAACAAATAAGTATTTCGGTTAAATGCTTGAAATACTTCAGACACTCCAAATGATAATTTTAGAAGCTAACATTAGTTGGTAAAACACTACCATTGTCTAACAAACACTTGGTGAATACTTCAGACACTCCAAAAGTCCTAGACAATGGTAGTGTTTTACCAACTAATGTTAGCTTCTAAAAATTATCTCTTTCAATTAAATTTAAAGATTATGCTTATTGCACTGATAGTTTTAAAATAAAAAAAAATTATATAGAGTCCCAATCATGTTTCACTATAATGTTTCCTAAAATACAAGAACAAATATCTACATCTTGAAATATAATTTGATGGACGTACATGTTAACTGGGCTTGGATCTCAACCCAAAAGCTAGCTCAAAGGGTGAAGGGGACCAATCACATTTATACACTATGTTGTTTGACCTTTTAGATTTATAAGTTAGTGGTCTATCCCTTTTAGGTTTGACTATATATTAGTTTGTAACATTTATTTTGATAAGTCATGTTATTGTCATTCTAATGAAACTCTAGCCGCCTTTGTTGTTTTGTTCTCTCTTCTCTCTATATTGTTAACAGAACAAATTTTTTTTATACTAATATCAATGCATAGTAGTTAAAATCATGTGCTTTTATGCAAATTACATATTAATATAGAGCTTAAAAGACATGTAACATTAGTGTAAACCAGTTTTACACTGACATTCAATAAGAACTCATTGTTTTGATATGTCATCCTACTCTTAAGTGTATTTTAAAATGAGTTTAATTAGTATACTCCAGACTCCGGTAGTATAATCCAATGATGAGATTAATTAGTATTAGTTAATTGACATGTGTAAATACTAATTAAAATTGATTGATTGTATGAAATAGAAAAGTAGAAACGTGTTATTGGATGTTAATTTACGGTGAGAAAAAAAGCAGTGGTGTGGATGTTGAGAAATAGTACCTGCGGATGAGATGCAGGAGTTGGTTGTCCAACATCAACGGAAAACCCGTTGTTGCAATAAGAACGAAAACCTAGAACCTGCCATTGAAACATGCAAATGCCAATTATTCAAAGAAATGATATAAGGAAAAGGTAATTAGGTGAATTTGAAGAAATGAAGATACGAACATACGTACCTGTCTGTTGGAAAATGCCTTGGTTAGTTTTCTAACAGCACGCTGCATCTCTCTTTTGTGTTCTTCAACTCGCTAAACTGAATTAAACTAGAGGTTTTAACTGTAATGAAGGGTTTAAGAGTTAGAGAAGAGGGTTAACCTGTTTTTTGCACTTTACAATCGCTTCATTTGTTTTGTGCCTTTCAAATAGAGCCCACACCGGTACTGCTTAAATCAAAGTAAACCGCTCAGGCTATATTTACAAGAACTTCTTTTTGATCTATTCGTTGAGCTGCGTTGCAACTTGCAATGCTCATGTAACATTTTTTTTTTTTTTAGGGTATAGGTCATTCTCGGTTTTTCTCCTGTAAAATATTTTTGTTTTGATTTACCTCTTAGTAGGCCAAACAAAAATGAAAATTTCTTAAAAAATAAAATAAAATTGATTTTTGACACACATTTGATTTGGCTGAGAAACACGTGTAAAATACGATAATACCCCTCGGCAGTTAAATGCACATATTTTCATCATTCCAAAATGACCCACACAAGTGTGTGTGTGTGTGAGAGGACACAATACTTTCTTTCAATTTCCATGGCTAGGCTTGTTTAGTCCTTAAAAACACATCCATCAAACGCCAACCGATAATACATTGTTGTAACAGAGTTGGATCTTTCTTACGACAATGTAAAAACCTTAACAAAATCATCACTATTCGATAGGATAGTTTTATTCGGAGGCAAGTAGACTAAATTGCTCATTCCCTTCAAAGGTTTTAGCTTACAAATTTTTTATTCCAATCCAACCTATATTGTAGATTTTATTAATTTGAAAGTGAGATAAGATTGTTTCTGTCAAAGAATACTTAGACTTCGAAAGTAGACGATTTAGAGCCCGTTTGGTTTGAGCTTATGAAAAATAACTTATGTAAATAAATAAGCTTTTATTTTAATTTATAAGCTCTCACTAATGAAAATTGTATCTTCATAAACGGTTTTTTCATAAACTACCTTCAAAACTTATAAATAATAAATAAAAACTTATTTATTTGCATAAGCTATTTTATATAAGCTCTAAAATAAGCTAATCCAAACGGGCCCTTAATATGTAATTTTTGTGCTTTTTATCTTGTTAGCTTATAGTCATAAGAAATACAGTAATTCAAATACTTGATTCATGATAGGCAAATAAATCTCTAATGTTACCAAGTAGGTAGCTTACTTAGATAAGAGACACAACGGGGTTTTAAGGAGAATGCGATAAATTTGACAACATTCTTGATGTCCTTTAGTGTCACAAAGGCGTTGATTTTCCAAGCAAGAAAAGACACGAGAATAAACATGATAAATAGATTCAAGGCAAAGTGGCAAACCATAACCCAGCCCCTAGATGAAGTGATGAACGGCTGTGTGCATCCTCTGCCATTCTATAAATCACAACATTCTTAACAATCATCTGTTTGATCGTACTGCTCATTGCACACTTGAGAAATATAATCAAGATTTGAGTCCTCAACTAGATTTAAATTAGGCAACTGCATTACCATAGGGCATTGTACAAATTTTGGACGAAGTACATATGAAACTAGTTAAGCAACAAGTAAATTTTGAATAGTATCAAAAACTTGAGTTTTTTGTTAGACCTCTTGCAGAAATTGCCCAAGGAAAGCCTTGATCTTGTCAATATATGGGGATCGAGTAGGAATTATATGACCACAGTCATGTTCAACGATGACAGAACAATTGCCATCATATAGAGAGGCAAGTTCCTTGCTTACTTGGTTGGATATCTGTCTGTCCTGACCATGTTCATTACCAAAAATATGAAGAGTAGGACACTTGATAGGACTACACTCCATCTCCTTCATATGGAGAGCAAAGCCTGAACATAAAACTACAAATTTGAAGTCCATTTTACCTTTTAGCTTCTCTTGTTGTGCAGAGATTACAGCAGTCATTGCTGCTCCCTGTGAAAATCCCAAGATTCCATCGAATGGCCCTTCTTGGGAGAACACATTCTCTAAGTGTGATAGTGAAATGTCATATCCAGCCGTTTGCTGCTGATATTGAAGTGGATCAAATGGACCATCTGCTAACTTCCAATCAACACCATTACTTCCATCAAAATTGTGTGCCAAAAACCATGCGAACTTCTTCTTGCATTTCTCCATAGGTGGAGGAGGACTAGCTGGTAAAGAGGACGATGCACCATTGACATGGGGCACTGGCACGGATGTTTGATAAATGAAGGGCACCTCATGAGGTGCGTCTACAAAAACAAATTCAGCAATTTTCTTGAGTTTTTTGGCTAACGATGCTGTTCTTCCCTTAAAACTGGAAGCATTCTGCCGAAACCCGTGCAAGCATAAGATTCTCAGTTTTCTTGTGGTTCTTACGTCTGAAACATTATTCATCAGGATGTTAGGAATTGCATACTTCTGGTAAATTATAGATGGGTTTTCAATTTCCAACATTTCAGATTTTAGGAGACTTGGAAATTTTCAGAGTACACTGCGACAATTGTAAAATTCACAATCAGTAACTTAAAATTTGATTAAAAAAAGGCATATGAAAGCAGGGTTTTAAAAAGAAATATGGATCACATACCTTACCATCTCCCCTAAGCACTTGAGGCAAGAACATAGTATCTGAAGAAAAATTCTGGAACTCGTCACCTTCCAGTGATTTTTTGGAATCATCATTTTCAATTAACTGCTTTGATCCAACAGCCTTGCCCTGTTTTTGGCATAGCTCACAAACGTACAGTGCAGATTCATTCTGGTAGACCACAAAAACATCGGAAGCAAGAAATCAACAAACAAAAGCGCGGAAAACAGAAAAGCAAAAGATCTAAGTAAAAATATTAGAGGTAAGGGATGTATTTTATAGATTAGTACTTCAGGATTAGGAACAAAGTTAAACCAAGTATTCAGGTGCCAAGTTCCCACATAAATGTTATTCAAATGCAAGCATGATTGATGCTCAATTTTGCTTGGGGCGTATGCAAACCTCTTGTTGAGAAAAATTCAACTTTTGCCAGATAGAAAATTTGGACTCTTGATGATGATGATGATGATTATAATTTTTATCTTTTTTTTCAAAAATTGAGATTATTATTATCTAGAACCAATTACTAGCAAGCCAGTTCAAAAGCAACACTTGAGTTAGGCCGGTTGGCAACGAACACCATCAGAACCAAGCTCTTAGCTAGAACTTCATAAAGTGTCATATGTAACAACCCAAAACAATTCTTAGTTTAGTTCTCCAAAACAACAATATGTTTGAGACCACTAGATGTCTAGATTCGGTGTATATTTTCATAACATATTAACAAATGCATCAACAATTTGCTTCTATTCCCTTTTACATTTTCCCCCTCCTACTGACTCCTTCAGAATGGTACGAGCTTGAGAGTTACACAAACAAAAGCGGTGGCACAGAAAACATATCAGATCATACCTGACAACTATGACAAACCAAGACAAGCATTCTGCAACAAGTACATCGACAACGTGAAGAGTAATCGTCAAAAGAACATTGACAAATAAGACAGCTACCAATTGTACTGGCATCTGAACCTCCAACTGATATCCTACAGTCATAGAAGAAAGGAAATAAGGATTAATTGCATCCAATTGATGTAAAACTACCCGTACAATGTAGACCAGCTTTCAAAATTATTCACTACTAGATAATCTCAGTAGTGTACATAGATAAAGAATCCATCATTGCACATGTTATATTACCGGAAGACAAGAACAAGCGACCTGATAGGCTAATACAATATTTTCTTTCAACAGTTTGGTAATTTGAATGATATGTAATATAGGACCAAGTTGAATAACCAACTCATTAATTCAATTTAGCCCTGTTTGGATAAACAACTTAATTTGCAGCCTAAAACAAAAGCGCTTATCATGATAAGTGTTTATGTATAAGGTATTTCTATAACACAAGATAAAATAATGTTATTGTTTTCGTATTTCAGTTCATAAGTTTTCCCAAACAGTCTCACAAGTGTTTGTGCCAGTACATAAGCTCAAATAAGTCAAACCAAACAGACCCCTGGTCATATAAGGTTAACAGCAACATCAGTCCAAAAACAATTGTTGCGGTTATGGAGTCTCAGAGACCCGTACCTTAAATAATTTCAATTGCAGACCTTTGCCTTAATGTAATATCAATATCAATATTCCAATCCTGACAGAATTACAAATTATACATACAGATTCATAGCTAAAAGAAGTTAGAGAATTAAAGACATACCGGTGATCAAAAACAAAATTCTTTCCTTTGAAATAACCACCATCTGGGAATTGCTCCAAATACCGTTGTATACCACCAAATAACTGCAATCAATGAAAAAAAATTACAAAAAATACTGGCCATCAGCAGGAAGACACTCTTGACCGTGTTTACCAACAAGTTTTTATACAAAAGAATACACTAGCACAAGATTTCAACACTCAACTGTTATATCACATTGAATTGCAAACTGCTATCAAGGTCGTTACTCGACCGACAGTATGTTTGTTATCATTCATTTGTTCCTAAATGCAGTTTCACTATAAAGTATGAACATAAACTAACCAATGGCAATTAATCAAAACTTCTCCTTGCTTTCAAACAAGGGGCGGAAAGGGAGTTAAACCTGAAACACATTCTCAAACCCAGCACCTTTTGACCTTATATATGCTGATGCCATTTCACACCTGATTCCACCAGTACAATACCTGTAACCAACAAGAGAAATTGCACACCATAAGTAATTATAGGTTACTCAAGTATTAAAATGAATAGTGCCATGGAAAATACTACTCCACAATCACTAATTACATATTTACTAAATCATATTAAAAATAAGAAAACTAACTTTGAACCGGACAAAACTTAGAAACAGTACCCTAGGTACTGTTCATCCTGTTCTCCAACAGTAATATAACACCTGGATTATATAATCCACGTCAAACCTAACCGTTCTTTATTTCACAGACGCCGTTTTAACCCAGTTATCCTCCGGTCAAAACAAAACCCAGTTAACCTTCAACATACATAATCACACCAACACTCAGGCAGATAGAAAAACAAATTGCCCCTATCAACTATCCACTCCATATCGGAAATCTGACATGTGTTGCAGTAGACAAGACAACCACTCATATTGTTTTCCACCACGGCAACACCTTCCAACCTAATCTCTAAAATTGGTTTTGGTCGGTGCAATCTCCAATTGGTTTCTGTTGGTGCAAGCTCTAATTGCTTGTGAGGGAAAATCCAATCATTTTTTTCCTCAAGAAGGCGTAGTTACTGGAACAAAGGAATTAATCTCTACCCATTATTCAAGAATTAATCTCTACCCATTTCAATAATAATTAACGGTGAGGCGGTAAATCTTTTGCGGAAAGATAATAGTTCTTTGAACAATAATCCAAGGTTTTTTCATGATAAATTGTTAATTCTTCACAATAGATGGTTCCATAAACAAAAAATGTCCTGCCATTCTCATGTAAGAAGCTACTGAATTTTTACGGCCGACTTTGAGAAGCTACTGAGTATCCAACGAGGGTGAACGGAGTTAAAGCGAGGATTAATGGACTAGGTAGGGCAGGGTTTGACGTGGATTATATAATCCAGGTGTTATATTATTATTACTATTGGAGAACAGGATGAACAGTATCTAGGGTACTGTTTCTAAGTTTTGTCCCTTTGAACCAAAATGTTTAAAAGGAAGAACTAACTCACATGAGAATATTTTTGCCTTTCAACTGCTCACCCCTATCATCTATCCATGATGAAAAATCGCTGTACTGCCGAACTTGAGGATCCAAGGTTTCAACATTTGGTGCATGAAATTTCCCAATTCTTGTTTCATACAAATTCCTTGCATCGAGTAAAACAAGGCTGTTTTCTGGACTCTCCTTATCTACAAAAAGGGG
>Ga0315913_1009905_pt1 | contig 11082 bp, 4 predicted proteins | sample MpolsnodulesMG_FD_207736 | JGI IMG/M metagenome (GOLD analysis project Ga0315913, IMG submission 207736) | Medicago polymorpha root nodule microbial communities from Los Angeles, California, United States - small nodules | ecosystem: Host-associated > Plants > Roots > Nodule | place: USA... | reverse complement strand
ATATATATATATATATATATATATATATATATATATATATATATATATATATATATTCAGGAAATGCACATTATTTCACAATCGAATTACAAACTGAGCCTATGCAACAAGTTATTTCGCTCTATTTTAAAAATCAACCAATTTCCAAATTATATCCTATAATTAGGTCCGTTTGGTAGAGACTAGATCGAGGGGAGGGGATATTTTAAATCATTTATGTTTGGTTCAATTTTTAAGAGAGGGAGGGGAAGGAAGGGAATCAAAATCCTCTTGGACCACTTTTTCATTCCCCGATTTGAAGGGGAGGTGACTAAAAAACACTCCTAATTCATTTAAAATTCCTCCACTCCCCTTGAACCAAACATACTTTTAATTAAAATCCCTCCCCTTCCCACTTTTGAACCAAACATATCTCTATTTTCTTCCCATCCCGTCTCCTCTTTTGAACCAAACATTAATTATAACAGTAAATATAAAACCTGACTTGCAAAGAGTATGCGAAAACTTAATTGGATTTTATGAAGCTATGGTAATCCATGGAAAATGGGTTTTGGCAATTCAAAGTTTGTCCCGGAGGTAAATAAAGCCTAACTAAGGATTGTTGAACCAAGATTCGAACTAGGGTTGTCCCAAACAATTCGTCCATGACTGAAGCTCATTAAATACTTGAGCCCATCATCTTTATTAACTCTCAAGCGATGAACATAAAAATGGTAGTAGTAATAATATTAAATTAATAAAAATAATACTAAGCACAAGAAAATAAGCAATAGAAAAGTTGAAACCACACTTTGCAACTGTCAAAAGAAACATTGATACTAAATATAAAGATCGTATATCTTTGATAAAACATAAAAGAAATATTAGTTTTAACCTTGCTTCGCATATGATCCAAAGAAAAAGGCACAAAATAAAATAAAATCTTTCAATCATCTTTTAGCATACAATAAGCAATGCCAAGGAGAACCACAAGTTCAAAAACATAATAAGGTCATTCAGTGTTGTTATCCACATATAGCAAGAAAAAAGGCATTTTTCCAGTTCAGGAAAAGGCAGAAGGGTGAAATCTTACGGATATTATACAATGTAATTTTCCAATTGTATACAGGTTTGCTTAGGTGAGGCATCCGTACTGTTGGATCACCATATGTAATCTGCAAGAGGCGATTCAGTCAATAATTATGTTTTTTAAATTTCCATGATAGATAATAGCAAGATGATAAATAGAATTTCAAATCCATTAAATGAGATTACCAACATATAAGTCCCTCCAGGTTTTAGAAGTCTGCAAAGAACAAAAAAAAAAGTATAATTGGTGACGATTTAGAAATGAAGAATGAATATTCTGTGAATTCTTTTTAAGAAATGTATGCTCGTTAAAAATTATACAACCTACACACTTCTGCAAGCATCTGAGAAGCACTAATTGGAGCATCAGTACCACACTACAATACAAAAAATAAAATAAAATTTGAGGATTAGAGCGTGAATCTGCAAATTAGATAAACGATGAGAACAATCAGTGGAAAACCATACCATTAATGAATCAAGAGTTCCTAGATGCATCGGGATACCACAAGTGTAAATGCAATAGCAAAAACAAAGTAGCATCAGTATACTGAATTGCCATGTATATAATTATAGATGTGATTAACTTCGAAAAGGTATGCACTTAGATGATTAACCACTACCTTTATCAATTACACCATCAAAAGATTCATCTGGGAAGAAGCTCATATCCCTAACATCCATCTGCAAGTCTATTGAGATTCATGAAATAATTTAAGATATGTCGTTAATTGCTTTTTTTCAGTAAAAAAGATTGTACAGAAAACAAGTAGAATAATGTTATTGATAAGTACATTTTAGCTGAGGGATGCACTCATGTTTTTTTCTCATCATGTCAATGGCAACTGATGAAATATCAATATTCACGATTTCCTCGTAACCATCTTTGACCATATCCTCCGATATAACTGCAAAATACATCCGTTTGCTCCTTGTAAATTTTCTGAAAAGTTATGGACTCAATAAAAGAGAAATCTCATTCAAGCAAGATAGTGAACTATGAAATATTGACAATAACACCATGCATTGCCCACGTTCAGTAAACTGTTATCATTATTCTCATCAAAAGAATGAGGAATCCATTCTTGGTTAAATCGGAAGACATGTCAGGAAAATTCTTGTATGACTCGGAATGAATCAACAAAACATAGTTAGCTTGACTCAAAACTCAGTTAGTTTGACTCAGGTGCACCACTCAATTGCATAAACTACTTTGAAAACTCCTCGGCTTTTCAAAATTGTACTTTTCTAATTTCTTCATAAATTGAAGCAGGGATGATGCAATGACTGCTATTACACTACAACTTTTAAAACAACAACCAAGCCTTATCGAACTAAGTAGGGTCGGCTATAAATATCAAACGACGTTATAACGTTCTATCATATATATCATATCTCTTTCCAAATAATTAATCTCTAGATCTTTTCTAATAGTTTCTCTTGTAGTTTTTCTATATCTTTCTCTGCCCCTAGCGATTTGGCTACCCTCCATCTGATCTACTCTCTTTACTACAGAATCTACGGTCTTTTTCTCTACATACCCAAACCACCTAAGTCAGATCCAGGGTCGTCCCAATAAATTTGGAGGCCCTGTTATAATAATGAAAATGGATCCTTAATAAAAAATATTTTTTAAAAATGTATATAACATAGAAAATAGTCATCAATCCCCTATAAAAAATAGTCATCATTATAACTAATATAAATATGAGTAATATATAAAAAAAATTATAATAATAATAATAATAAGAGGTGTGTCTCTTGTCAAAAGAAGAAGAAATGTATACAATATTTGAACTAATATAAAGTGGTTATTATGCTGTCAAAAAAACGAAGTGTTTCTTATATAAATATGTATTAAGTATCGTAAATGACAAGATATAGATGTGGTTTAATGGTATAAAATGAACACAAAGCTTAGTCTGCACTCGATTCAAGTCCTGCCTAAGTCTTTTTTTTATCATTGATTAAAAATTACGAAAGAACTAGGGGATCAAACACACGGCATTGCGCCATCTTTGAACGCTTAGGCTACATATCTAATATATTTGGTCTGATATATACAAAAAAAAATATTGGGGCCCCAAACATTTTGAGGCCCAGCACCATAGGCCTGATTGCACCTGTCTTGGGTCGGCCCTGGTCGGATCTACTCTCCTTACTACAAAATCTACAGGTCTTCTCTCTACATACCCAAACCACCTAAGCCGACTATTTTATTTTGGGTCTGTAGACAAAGTGGTAATGACCGCCTAAAACTCGCACACACAATTGCAAAGTCCCAGGTTCAAACCAAGATGTCAGTGTCCAACCTAACAATATCGGCATTTTCCAATTGAGCTAGGCCTTACTAACTCAAAATGATGTTTTTTTTCTTCTAAACCTAACCCGAGTTTCCACCACCTTTTATATGATAGGTGTCATCCAAACTCTCTCTCTAATGTTGTCATTTTACCACCGAACACTACGTCTCTTATTAATATCACTGGTCTTACATTTGTACGATAAAAAAATTTCCTTCAACTTGAGCGGTAAAATATTCAAATCAGTTAAGTGATAAATCCATGGAAATGTTTCTCTGTAATTCAATTACTTCTTAGACGTTTATAATGAGATAGACAACTGCAAGTTCTTTCAAACACACACACACACATTAAAGGTTTAAAACAAGTATACACTCTTAGAATTTGTAGTTGGGCCTAATCCAACCCCACAAAACCGGCTTGTAAGGTAAAGACCGGCCGCAATTATAAACACTTGTTCATGCCATCTCACTTCCAAGTGGGACTCGTAACATTCACAATTCACAATAGTATGAAAACCATGTTAGCCAGCTCTAGTTAGTTGCAAATGCCCAATGACTTACACATCCAGTAAATCCACAAATGTATACAGTTCCCAAATTATCAATATTCTAAAACGATCTCTGAAATTGAATTTTTTTATAAGTTGGTAAGATTGAGGATACATTTGAAACTACATGAATAATGTCATTGATAATAGATCTAGAACATTTTGCAATAAAATATTGATGACTAAGTTGATACATTCCTACAATATTTTAGAGACTAAATTATGATAAAGGAAAAGGATTATTACCAGCATTGCCACAACCAACCATAAGAATTCTAGAAGAAAGAGAGAAACAGTGACGAAGAAAGGGTTTAAGATTAGAGTAACGCTGATACCAATCAAAAGAACCACCCTCTTGAATGTAACGAGCGTCCCAGTAATGAGCATCACCGTAATCATAGGTGTTGCAACTTGACACGTCTCTGAACATGTTTTTCCGGCGACAAGATAAGACAAGACAAGAACTTGAGCTGTGTTTGTTTGATTTTAAGGTTTGGTTTTTTTGGGCTTTTTGAGTTTTGGACTTTTTGTTGAATAATCAAACACACTTCAAGTACTGAACACCAACTCAGGTGAATTTTTAAGGAATATATAGTATCAGTATATTCGTGTTTCAATTTTTTATTTGGAGATTCCATCTGTTTGAAAATTGAAGAGGTAAATAAGTTTAATTTATTTTTAATTTTAGATAAATTATTAGTACCTCTTGACCAAAAAACCATGAATTTTTAGGTAGGTAAAACTCATTTAAAATTTGATTTGATTCTTAAATAAATTAATATAAAAATATGACATGATGTTAAATAATTGGATGATATGGACAATGCATAATATATATAAGGTCCAGCGTTCAAACATCGGCCACCGAAAAAAAAAAATATAATTGGATGATAGGTACATACTCAATCAAACTTCGAAGGTATCATTGTGTTCACCTTCAATTTATATAGGCAATTTGTGTAAATAATCATAATTGTTGGATCATTATAAATGTTTAGTAATAAACTACTTTAAAAGTCATATTTATGAATGATTATGATTTGTTGATAGTGTAAATTATTTTACACTAATAATTCTTTTTTTTTTTTTTACTAAATTAAGAGCATAATGACATCAAAGAGAATGATTGTCTCAACTAAGTTGGTACTCCATTCTAATTATTTGTCAACTGCTCATATATAGTATTAAAAAGGGAAAAGTTACATAAAAACCAAACCCAGATAATCCATGTGGTTCAGCCTAATGGGTAATATAACAAAGAAAATAGCAACAACAAGGAGTGCATCACTGAATACTTCACAACTAGTTTGAAACCCGTGCCCTACACGGGAAAATTGGTTCTGATTTTTTTTTATATTTTTTAATTTATGTTGATAATATTTGTTGAAATGAAATGAGTAAAACATATGTCAAAATGTATGTATATTAAGGGAATACACACATCTTTGAAGTGATTTTTTTATTTCATTTTTTTCATTCATTTAAATTATTTTATCACTCTGTGCCTCAGAAGTTTATTAGGGTTAAGTAGAGCTTAAGTCTCAGTGAACGTTAATAGAGATATTTACACACACAGACATATACACACACGTGTGTGTGTATATATATATATATATATATAGAGAGAGAGAGAGAGAGAGATTTGATAATTCCGTTGCAAACACAAACTACTTATGTAATTACTAATCGCTAGATATGAATTAAGGAATGAAAAATAAAATTCAATTGCAGATTTCATACCCTTTTTCATATTCTTTATTCAACCTTTCACTTTTTAAACACAATTTTGTCAGAAAATCTTTGATCAGCAAACCCTAGCAACATTCATGAATTGATTGTGTTAATGGACTATTTCAAAGGTGATTACCTATTATTATTATGTAACTCTATGACAAAAAAAATCCTTGAAGTTATTTCTAACATATTTTCTCTCTTTTTTTCAAAGTAGTTAGTAAACCAATAACGTCTGAATAGAATAAAAAAATACCATCATAGTGTGATAGTTTATATTATTACGATGAAGTCGTTTAATTTTTTAATATATAAACAAATTCACCAACCAACAAATCTATGTCAAAATCATCTTCGTCTTAAAAGATACCAATCCGTGGAGTGAAGTAATACAAATTTTATGGTGAATAATTATTGTCAACCCACGTAAATTTAGTGTCATACACTTTGTCTATCTTGAAGTTGTCTCTAATAGCCTAACATTCCCATGTGTTCTTGACAATATAGAACAAATTGATTGTATATATAACACATTCTCTCAGTTGTTTTACAAACATGTATATGAGCCTCTTTTTGGCTATTGCATGAATTCGGTTTCAAATAATGAACATCAAAAATCAAAATCGAAAATTATATTTACCAAGAAACACTTTTAATTTAGTAAAAGAACACTAAAAACTGTTAGAAATCATGACAATATTTGGGTTAGCTATCATGTCAAAAGACTGTCAAAACAAATATTTAGTACAAAATATTTAGCAAAACCATGGCTGCAAATAATGAACATAATAAAAAATATATAGTTTTGGAGCAAATAAATTGCTTAGTAAAAAATAAATAGTTTTGTAAAAAAATAGTTAAAAATCTAAAAACAACTATTGTTTAACCCTATTTTATCTCTAATACTACGATATTTGAGTTGGCATTCATGGTTGCAAATCATGATCGTAATAAAAAAATATAAGTGAAAAAGGCATAAAAAAATAATAGTTTAGGAAAAATAAATAGTAAAAAAAGCACTTTTTTTTTATTAAGATGAGTTTGCCTAAACATCATGCCTTCTCTGGGCCACAGATGGCATAATGCTCGTCGGCTGGGAGTTCAAATGATTTCTTCACATATTTACAGAGAAGGAAACAATTGTGCGGATAAATTGGCTTCTCTGGACCACACCACCATTGGAAAGGTTTGGTTGGATCGACTTCCTCCTATTTTGAGTCTTGATTTCTTTCGGGATAGATGTGGATTTCCTACCTACAGGCTACCTTGATCTGTCGATGGTCTCGGTTGTTTTGCTGTTTTCTTTTATGCTTTTCTCTTTGTTTTCTTTGAGGGTCTTGGTATTGTCCCCCCTCCTTCTGTAATTATTTTTTTTCTTTTTTTAATAAAACTTTCTTGAGTGTGGCGGTATAGGATGGAAATTTCTCGGGGTGCCAACCTAATTGGGATGTCGATGAAATCTCTTGATGCTGTTCCACCCTCCTTGTTCATCAAAAAAAAAAATCATGCCTTCTCACCTTTGTTTCTTATATATTTATAGGATGTGAATAACCCTCTTAGAGCCCAAAGAAAATTAAAAACCGATAAGCAATAATACGCCAATTAAATGGTATTTAAGGTACCAATCAGAGTGATCATCAATTACTAATTAACAACACCAATTTCTCTATGCATTGAATTACAAATTTTTCACCACTAGAAAAAGCAAAATTAGTGAGGAAAATTAGTGACGGAAAAAATGAAATTCCTCACAAATTCCTTCGTCGCAAAATTTAGTGACGGAATTAGAGAGGGATTTCACGTTTTCCCTCACTAAATATCCCTCACTAATTTTTGTTTTCTTAGTAGTGTTTGATGATGTGTCTTTAATGAAATAATAAATTGCATTGAATATAAAAGATTATCTATTTCTAATTCAAGAGATATTTTTCTTATTGAGTGTATAGATTTTTTTTAAAATCCTTGAATGCATCCGGAGTGGGGTCCTAGTAATCTCGAGTTCAACCAAAAAGTAAATCTTGACCGAAAATTATTCCACTTAAAAATCGAATTTAGACTCTTCTGACCAATTCGTCATTTGATGGAATTCACTAACCACTTACTAATCTTTTTTTTTTACACAAAAATCGTTCTATTTATTAAGATCTTATACCTGAGCTCATAAAATAAATAACGTATTATAATTTAAAATTTTGTTTTAGACCAAGAAAAAAAAATCCCTGAAATAAAAAGAAAGATATGAAGAAAAAAATATCAACACCTAAAATATTAAGACAAATCTTAAATGAAAGATGTCAGATTCAGAGTCATGACCTTACAACTAATCTTTAATATTTTGTCAAAAAAAAAACTATTTAATATTCTAGTCTAGATTTGGAACATGCCTAAACTCTAAACCTTGGAACGAAGCTTTGAGTTTCTTTTCTGGATATGAAATGTGGTTAATGTAAAAAAAAAAACACTTATTAAACCTAAAAAACAAACAAACAATAAAAAAACTAAAAAATTAATATAAGCCTTACAAAAAAATTCTATCAATTTTCAAGAAATGATAGCAGTGAAAATATAAGGATTAAATAAAAAATATTGAGTATATTTGAACTGTTGATTTGTGCAATTTGATTTATGTAAACTGTCTTAAATAGAAACTTATGTTAAGTCGAAATGTTCTTTTTATTAAATGCACTAATTGTTCACATCTGATTGTTTTTACTATTGTCTTAAATTTTAGAACTTGGACATAATTTTGAAAGCAGATGAAGTTGACAAAGAAAGATGCTTAAATTTAGAAAAATTATGGATACCCCATCTTTCAAAAATTAGAATATTAGAATACTTAAATTTTTAAATTATTGGTAAATATTTTTAATGATAGATAATGAATCGGTAAATTTCATATTGGACGCATGGAGGAGAGTTGGATAAAGATAGTTTTTCATTGAAATAATATGTACTAATTGTAAGATGTATAGAAGGAGTAGTATATGCTTTGAAGGAGGAGTATTCTAAGAAGGAATACTCAAGTGAGTGTGATTTTTCAAGGATTGAGACATTTTAGGGACAATCCACATTCAAACAATCTTCGCTATCAAAAAGTAATCCAAAACATTTTTTTAAAAACAAAAAAGTAATCCTAAGCAAAGTCCGTGATGTTGAAAATTGTGACCATATTTAAATCGAAAGTAATGGAGAAGCATTTACGAAAGAAATATGCGAGACCCAAAACTATACATCATATATTCATATACGAAATTAAGGTATTAAGTTTTCCTTTAATTTGCCATTATTTTTTTTAAATTGCACTAATCAAAAGAAAAAAAAATCAAAAAATAAAGTATTTAAATAAATAGTATCAGAAAACGTGTTTTATGTTTGAAAAATAAATCTGACAAATCCATTGAAGTCTTGGGTGCAAAATATAAAAAAAAAAAAAAAAAAAAAGTGATATAATAAATAATAAAAAACAAAACGAAAGCAGGTGATAGTACTCAAAATACAAATGCAAGATTTTTTTAGGGAGGTGAAGAAAATATGTGTACTTTTTCACATTTGAGTTGCCTCTATTTATAGGGAGGTGAAGAAAATACCGCACTTTAGTGTCCAAAATTTGTTCAAAATTGAGAACCAATTCAAGACATTTAAAACTATTAATAATATGTGATGTATGCACTATACCATCCCGTCTATATACATCAAATTTCAGTTTGTGATTATAGAATTTGACATTCTGAAAATCTGACAAATTAATTGGTTTTATGGAATATTAATTGGTAATTCAAATAAAGTAATTCTCAACTCTACTCCTATTTAATTTTTTGATGACTGCATTTTTTTATAAATATTTCATTTTATTTTGACAAACTTAAATATTTTTTGTTGTGAGCTATAGATAAATATTTTTTGTTGTGAGCTATAGAAAATGAGATTTTGTTCCTTAGGACAAGCTTCATATTTAGATATTTAGGTGTTAAATAATATTAAATTTTTTGTCAAAAAAAATAATATTAAATTTGTATATATTTAGTTAGAATAAAAAAACTCATTTATCATTTTTTTAAGAAATCATCTTATACCTCAAATAAACTGAACATTTCATAATATAGTTAGAACGGTGGTGATTAAAAAAATAAAATTGATTTATATAAATTAATTTGACCAAATATGGATTTTGATACTTTTATATTTCAAGCAATGATCATATTTTTTAAATTAAATTGAACACTTTTTTTTTTACAAATTAAATTGAACACTTGTTTATATAGTTAGAACAGTACAATTATCACTACCAAAAAAAAGAACAATACAATTATCACCACCGTAAAAACATATAAAACACCAAAAAAAAGAATAGTAAAACTGAAAATTTCTTGATAAGTTCAAAATAAGTTGACCAAATATGTATTTCAATATACCTTTTGGAGAAAATTTCATTATCTTTAAACTAATTTATGTATTTTGAAATTACCTCTAAAAGAAGTATAAATAAATTAATTTGTAGGCTTAAATTTTCATTTTGTATATCATCATCATCATCTAAAGATTTTATGTTGTTTGGTTTATTTTTTTTTTTAAGAAGTTAAAATGAAATATATTACCACATGAAAGTGTACTTCCTAGTACAAGACGTACAAAGGAAGAAACACAAGGTCTGAACAATTTACAAGGGAAAATGAAAAGATATACAAAAAAGAAAGAAATTATTAACCTATGCCCAATATGGTGAACGGACTAAGCCACCAGCCATGTAAATTGAGGGGAAGAGTTGCATACTTCGCCTTCAACCACATATAGGAGATGGACTTAATCCTATCAACCACCTGAAAAACGGGGCATTCTTTGCCATTGAATAATCTATTGTTTCTTTCCTTCCATATTTCCCACACCTTTGCAAACCAAATAACCTGTAAGATTGAGCGCCTCCTCCTCGCAATACCACCACAAAAGCCGAACTGATGAAAATGATCGGACACATAAAATGGGTTGGCCACTGAGATGCCAATCCACCTATAAATTGAGTGCCAAACAGTACCAAAAAAATTACAATGAAGAAATAAGCGATAAGACGTTTCGACAGTGCTGCATCCTGCCACACACAACCTGGAATCAAAGTGAATCACACCTCGCAGGAGTAGATTGTCCTTGGTAGGCAATCTGTCCCGAAACAAGCGCCAAGCAAACAACACCACCTTAAGAGGAACATCCTTATGCCAAATAGAAGAAGCATCGTCTGGTAGCTCCGCAGGCGGTTGAAGTGTAAGAAAATTATACAGACTACGAACACTAAAAGCATTTGAGTTCTCCAGAGTCCAGAGCCATTTGTCCTCCCTAGTAACCTGTAGTGAAACAGTACCAAGCAATAAAATGAGCTCCCCCACCATCTCCTCCTCCCAGACAAACAACCTCCGCCTCCACCTCCAAGCCTCACCACCC
>Ga0315913_1009901_pt1 | contig 11086 bp, 9 predicted proteins | sample MpolsnodulesMG_FD_207736 | JGI IMG/M metagenome (GOLD analysis project Ga0315913, IMG submission 207736) | Medicago polymorpha root nodule microbial communities from Los Angeles, California, United States - small nodules | ecosystem: Host-associated > Plants > Roots > Nodule | place: USA... | reverse complement strand
AAAGTCAATTAAAATTATTAATACAATAGATGCCAATCACCAATTGAATTGCAATTAGAGTAGAAATAGGCTATTTGTCATAAATTCATGTTTTAATATGTTTGATTTGTTCTCACATTTCAAATTTCATATCGCTAGTGTCTTTGTTACGTTACACTGCAATTTTTTTTTTTGTTACAGTATCGCTAATGTGGTAAGGCCAAAAGAGTAGGTTCTTTTAGATGAAACACATTAACTATTTGTTCTGATAAATAGATAATCATAAATAGTTTATAGAATCCACCCAAATTTGATAAAGGGCCAAATAAAGGTATTAAGCTGTAAAGGTTATTTATTGAAAAATACAACATTGAATATTTAGTACAAAATACAATTTTAGTAAAACGTTAATATTTTTATTTTATAAAAAAAAGTTAAATTTTTAAAGCCTTTTAGCTTTAGTTCTTTTTTCCAAGTAATTTGGCTTTTTCTTTTTTTTTTCTTGGATAGATTCATTTACCTATGTTAAAAGGAAAAAAACAAAAACAAAATACACGTCACTTGAAATGAAATGAAACCGCTGTTATAGTGTTTTGGTACAAATCCAACGTTACGCACACACTGTCTCACTGAATTTCATGCTACATGGAATAGAATCATTTGCATTCTCCTCATTATCAACATTACTATATGGTTTTCTCTCTTTCTCCTTTTATATTTTGGATATAATCATGTCATTTTTTCTAGTTTAATTTCATATATTTTCATTTATTTATTATGATCATATGATTTGTTGTTTATTCTTTTCAGTAGCACTATCATTCGATGTTCTATTTGTGTATGTGTTTCATTTATGTGACAATAATCGTGGAAAAGGGTCTTATGGAAAATGTTCCTTTCCCAATTTTATGGAAACAACGTAGCATGCATACTTTGTGTGTCTATTCTTATTCTTTCTTTCTTTTGTCTTCAGAAGCTGAAAATTTGTGTTTTATATTCCTCTTTTAAATTTGAGTTCGGCTTGTATAGAGTTCATCGTTCATTTCGTCATTGTATAGTTAGATTGATGAATTTGGCTCGTGTAAAGTGAGTAAAGCGTAAAATGAGAAAATCAAATATTGTTATTTCATTAAACTTAGGATTTGTTACAATATACTTGCAATATCCACCTTTGATTCGTTGATAATGATTCGTAATACTCACTTTAGATGAGCCAGATCCGTGATTGAAATACTTTATAAGTTTTTAAGTGAACGATGAGTCACTCAATAACAGCTGGAAAAATGTTCAGCTGGTTAAGAAAAAGTTATTTCAATTAACAACTGTTAACAATGCCTCTGGATACAATTCCATGTAGCAGTTAAAACTTTCCCTTTATGTCTGATGACAAAAAGAAGGTGTGCTTTTGGTTATGTTTCAATATTATGCGGTAAGATTAGATGTTTGTTTCTTATTAGTAGTTCTAAAGTTTCTGTCTATGCATTTTCAGGTACATGAGCAGACTGATAAGCGGTTTTTTTAGTATATCATGAATTCGCACGAGATGAGCAGAACTCTCTTAATTTTGGCAATAGGAATATGCATAGGCTTTGTGATTGGAGCTGGTTTGGTATTTTCAATTTTAGTCTTCTGCAGGTCTGGAAGGAAGCGTGTAGAGGTGGAGAAAAGTGGTCCTCTGAGAACCGAGGCTATTAATGCTCATGCCAAAGGGGCTGATTCCAGCGTAACATTATCAGACTCCAATGCGACTTTTGAATCACCAAGAACATCGGAATGGAGCAACACACCTTTCTGGTTAGAAGGACTTAGGAGGAAGAATGCTGTCTCAGTATGTGGAATTCCCAAATATTCTTACAAGTATGTTAATTTTCATTGCACCGTTGTCTTATGTTGATTTATATTTCTCTTTTTGTGTAACCTTGTCGCTCATTTTTCAGAGATATAGAAAAGGCTACTTCTAATTTCACATCGATCATAGGCCATGGAGCATTTGGTCCTGTTTACAAAGCAATCATGCCTACAGGCGAGGCAGTTGCAGTTAAAGTTCTCGGTGCTAATTCGAGACAAGGAGAACAAGAATTTTTAACTGAGGTAATACCTGATGATATGCTTATGTTTCTATCAATATGTTTACATCTATCTACATGTCCATGTAATTTTCTTTGAAAGTTTGCAATTTTCTTTGAAACATCCTTTCTGTATGACATTATTGATTAGCCTTCATATAGGATCCTCTGCTCTGTAGTGTGAGGGTTCTTGATTTTTTATTCCTTAGCCTTGAAAATTAATGGAAAACAAAATAAAAAATCAATTTAGCTTGTTATGTTGTTATTGAATCTTTCTTTTTTCTCCATTTAAATGAGGATTTTATTTTATTGATATTTTACTCCTTATCCTTATACTATGTCTATACTGCAGAGTCCTAAAGTGATTGATCCTTGGTATTTTTTAGAAACTTTTCTTCTAACATGTTAGAATGGGTGGATAATAGTGAGTTTGTGTATTTGCCACTTTCTTATCTTTTGCAGTACATAAATTTGATTTATTATTCAACAAAATATGGATATAATGATCAACAGAAGTTCATAGCATCTATTATCTATTTTGATTATAAAAAAAGTATCAATTATCTATCTATCTACATATCTTCTATGCATCTCTATAAAAGTTAAAGCACAAATACTAGCGTCGCGCCATCTCCACTTCGTCTTTCAAATCTCTAAAATAAATATTTTCCACTTAGACAAATTTTTAACATTCTAGCACTATTATTAAGTGTATTTTGAACTTTTATTTTACGTAACAACTTGTATAACTCTTACACTTGTTATGAATGTTACATAAAAAAACTCGCCAAGCCATTGCAAATTCTGTCAAATTGGAAACTAAAACAATTTATATTCTCTCAAACTTTCCTGTTAGCAGGTCCTATTACTTGGAAGATTACATCATAAGAATCTTGTGGGTTTGGTGGGATATGCTGCAGAAAGAGGACGGCACATGCTTCTTTACATTTACATGTGCAACGGCAGTCTTGCTTCTCATTTGTATGGTAAGAAAAAGAGCAAGTCTTGTCATTTTTAACTTGTAGGGAAAATTTTGCGTGGATATTTGCTCGGTTGTATAAATGTTCTCAGCATTCAATTGCTCAGTAATAGCTAAGAATTTTTGCTTGAACGCTTCTGGTTATCCCTTTTACTTACTTTTATGTTGATGATCCAGGTGAAAATCATGAGCCGTTGAGCTGGAATTTGAGACTTAGCATAGCACTAGATGTTGCAAGGGTGATGGAATATCTACATTATGCGGTATTCAGTATACTCAAATATTTTTTGTTTACACATAGGGAACAGACGACAGGTTTACTTTTGGTTTTTTATTTTTCTCAATAAATAACTCATCGCAGGTCGATCCTCCTATTGTGCACCGTGACATCAAGTCTTCCAACATTCTGTTGGACAAGTTCATGAAAGCTAAGGTAACCAACCTTTGCATTTAGTTCACACAAAGATGAATAGGGCTTCGATGATACTTTAGAACATTCATTGTGTAAAAAAAAAAAAAAAATTCATTGGTGCAAAATATTTTTTCTCCTGTAATTTTTTCTTTTATTTATTCATCTCGTTCTCTACATTATCCTTTTTTTTTATTTTTATATATTTCACCAAAACTATATGATCATAACTCTACCTTTAGAAGGAAGTAAACAATGTCATAGTTTTCTTGATCCCGAGAAGACATTAATACCTAGATTTTGTAAAGATGATGCTGCCATTTCGCTATTCCATTATATCCCCTCGCTTGTTTTTGTCCATATTGAACTTCAATTTTTTTATTAATATTCTTTTAACAAGCATATTTTATTGTGTAGGTCACCGACTTTGGGCTTTCCAGACCAGAAATGATCAAACCTCGTCTGTCAAATGTCAGAGGAACTTTTGGATATCTTGATCCCGAGTATATCTCTACAAGAACCTTCACTAAGAAATGTGATGTTTATAGTTTTGGTGTGCTACTGTTTGAGCTCATTACTGGCAGGAATCCACAGCAGGGCCTCATGGAATATGTAAAACTGGTAAGAACAGTGTCTTCCTGTTGCTTTCTATGCATGCGGTCACGCACTGCTGCACATAAGTATATTTTGGCTTATCTGACAATATACATAGAGAATTTGATAACTACGCACCAACAGTGTGGAGAAGATTTATTCAGATATCCAAATCATATGTCACACTTGTAGATACACTCTTCATGGTGAAATAGGATGTGACAAGATGATGAAGTATGATTGGATATATGATGAACTAATCATGTGTGCAATATATAGTTATTAAATTCATTGATAATTAGTATATATAACCTTTATATTATATATGTTTTGGATTCAAAAAATATTTTTTTTGGTTATGTAGGCTGCCATGGAAAGTGAGGACAAGATTGCATGGGAAGAAATTGTGGATCCGCAACTGAATGGAAACTATGATGTACATAAGCTTAATGACATGGCTTCACTTGCACTCAAATGTGTCAATAGTGTCTCCAAAATTCGACCTTCAATGAGGAACATTGTTCAAGCATTATCTCAACTTTATAAGAAGCCTAAGAGAAATTCTAGCGGAGCAGCTCCTCCTGCGCTAAATGAAGTGTCTGTTGAAGTGATGCAGCCAGAAACTTGTGACTTTTCTATTGAGTGTTCAGAGGAGCTGCGCAGATTGCACAGCCGATAATCATTGGAGTCTGTCAGTGTTCTCCGATGTTCAAATCATGTATCATCTTTTAATTTTGTACCTGGATGAGTTTTGAGGACAGTGTAAAATGTGGTACTACAGAATGGGGTATCTTTTGCTGTGAGAAGATTGGGGGATGGTGGGTATCTTTTTCCAGGCACATGTTTATATGTCTATGTTCCTGTGGTCCTTAATTTTTCTTATGATTTTAGGTCAATGATTTCATATGTTGCAGTAGTCATGAGGAGGCTTAGTCTCCTTTTTACTCCAACCATAATAGGGTAGCAGGCTTGTGGGAAGCGTGCACACACACGCACACACACACACACATGTTGATTGCTATTCCACTGATAACGTTAGTTGATATTTTTTATTTTATTTTGCTATTGGTCTAATGGCCAATGCATACTCAAATAACCACACACGGGGAGGGAGAAATGTGGTGACACGGGTTCGAAGGTGAGATTCCACATAAAATGTCCTCATAGCAAAACCTACTAGACTGTAACAACGGGGACAATAATGAGAGTTGAATAGGAATATTAGCAAAATAACAATGACAGCTAACAAGCTGGTGAAAAACATGGACAGAATTTGATTTTGAACTGTAAGCATAATCAAATCCAAACTAAATAAAATTATTGTGCTCTCCTTTCACTAGAAAATGCAATCTCAGATAGCTAGAATAGAGAGATATTTAATGAGGTGACGATGCACTAGGGAGTTCACAGAGATGAACATGTCATTCTCTCTATTTATATTTATTCACTTGATATTTTACTCTAAACTTAACAAGTACAGACACATAACAAGCTTGGAATTTGCTAGAGAATTGAAAATATCAAAATCTATTTCTTCAAGGCCCCCTGAGTCTTCAAATACTCCACAGTTTGGTCAAAAGTTTCAGCAATACTATGCTTCAAACTGAAACCTTCTTTGATAAGCTTTTCAGAAGAGATTATCAACTTTGCCTTGCTGGGGAAATCATCAAATCTGCAATTCAAAAATGATAATTTGGCTTTAGTAGAAACGCTTTAGTAGAAACTAGTGCTCTGTAAACCATAAATCACTTAAAAAAATAGAAAACCAAACACTATGAAATAATAATTTTTTCTCTGTTGAAAACACTTGAACTTTGCAGCTTCAAAGGATGAGAAACTTAGTAAAAATTTCACATAAATTTTATGACTTGAAGCTTACTCAGTTGGAACTTTATACTGAGGGTATCGTTTGCTGAGAAATTTTGCAAGCTCAGGAACACTAGTATTGTGAGCACAGCAAATGTATCGACCAGAAGCTGATTCTTTCTCTGCCACAAAAATATGAGCCCGACAAATATCCTCGACATGAGTAATGGATATCGAACCCGACAGAAACTGCATTCCTTTCAAAGCATTTATGAGGAAATCATTGCCTGCAAAATATAAAATTGAGATTGAAACAAATGAGTCTGTGTATCGTCCTTAGAAATCCTTAAACCATTGAATTTGGCTGTTTTGAACCTGTTAGAAGTGACATTCCCATGGCAACACTAGATGGGATATCTTGAGTTAGAGAAGGACCAATTGTTAGAGTAGGTATCACAGTGATTAGATCAATGTTATTTTCTTCAGCAAATTTCCATGCAGCCTTTTCAGCTAGCACTTTTGAGACAGGATAACCCTGCACATTTTGATGATAATTTTTTCCAATTAGAAATGATAATGAGGGCAGGGCAATGTTAATAGCCAAGCCATTCCAAATATCGACAACAATTTGAAACTGAATGGTTAATATTACGTTCAGCGGATGATTAATCATCCATTGAAAAAATTTAAACACGATCTTAAACCTCATTGACCACGACTTTCAGGTGTTCAAATACAGATGATATTCATAAATCATCCAAACTGTGTTCAAATATACGTGAAAAACGTGGAGTATGGTTAATAGGCTATGATACCTTATTTGAAATCTTAACCATAACCATGTATTTAATTTTAAACTGCATAACCATTTAAATTGTTGTCGAAAACTGTTATCCCATTTCATGTCAAAATAATCTAGATATTTTAAATAAAGTTTGATTTTTACCCAAGTGGGTGGCTTTGCAGTGTTCAAGAACTCAACATCAGACCAGTTGGTTTCATCCAGAACATGACCAGTCCCTTTGAGTTGGTTTATAGTCACAGCAGCTGCTGAAGATGTTAAGATAACTCTTTTGACTTCTTTTGCTCTTGCACATGCTTTCAACACATTCAATACACCTTTGATTGCTGGTTTTATCATGTCATTCTGAATAGTAATAGCACAAGAATTTTATCATTAATCTATTATTTTGTCTTCCAAATGCATATACTTGAAAAATTAATTCAATCTGGTTGTAAGCTTTTATAATGCAGTTTCTTGTTTAGCAATCAACCTACCTCGGGATCTTGAGAGGCAAAATTCACAGGTGTAGCAAGTTGGAAGACAAGTTCACATCCTGCTATAGGAGCATCAAAATCTTCTTCAATTGTTAATTCTGCTTTAAATAGATTCAGTTCTCCCAAACTTTGCAGTGCTATGAGGTGAGATGTTTTTTTGGGACTATCTGTGCAAAACAACAAAAAGCATAACTTTCTTTTAGCAAAATCTTATTCAAATGTGTCTTCACTCAATAAAATATTAACTGAATATATAAACAACTATTATTATATTATACAATGAGATCTTAGGAGAGAGACCTGGGTCTCTAACAGTAGTATTAACAGCATAACCCTTTTCAAGCAACTGCTTGATCAGCATAGATGCAACAAAACCAGTGCCACCTATAACACATGCCTTCTTCTTTTCTATTTGTTTGATACTAGCCATCATGTTAATTTACACTCTCTCTTTCACTAAGAAGCTCAAACACTAAAACAGTTTTTATTGTCATGAAAGGAGAGTTATTTGGTTGTTAAATAACACTAAATTGTTCAGTTAACAAAACAAACTGTTACACTTAGGTGTTTAAGGTGAGCACGTGATAGAGTGTGTCTACCAGTGACTCAATATCAACAAGTCTTTGAGAAGATTGAAAAACCTGATTTTCCATTTTTTACTATTATTCTAATTTTTCATTGACATTAATTCTCTCATTGAATGAAAATTCACCACCTATCAAATCTACGAGCCTACAAACCACTGTATTATAGACTTCAGTAATTATGATAAAAGAGAGGAGTCCAGTAAACTAGTTTTATTTTTATACTCTATAATGAGAATAGAGTATCTTGCACCTGAAAAAAAGAATACAATATTTTATAGCCATTTTCAAAGTACAATTACAAATTTGGACGTATATGACATTATGATTTGTTCTCATTAATATTTTTTTTTTGCACAATTTTATTTATTTTTAATATATTTTTTGTGTAGGACATGCCTACATGATAATTTAAAAGAAAAATTATATTGGCTATAAAATTTTGGTGTCACCTCGATAAAACCCGGAGACCCCGGGCGGTCACCCGGGCTCGATTGATAATTTTTGCAGATTACACCCAACCCAAAAGCCCATTAAACACACTTACAAAAAGAAAAATTTGGGCAAAATCTAAAAATTCTCACACGCAAATGGGCTTGGAAAAGACATTTACCTCATAATTTTATTTATCACACTATTGACAGGTTCATCTATCTTATTTTAACAGGTTAATTATTCAAATTGACCTTGTAATATACATTATGTCTGAAAAATAATCATGTAAAATACAAAACACATATTCTAGCATTGTAACTTGAATTTCTTTTTATTTTTTTATCACCCTATAATATACGCATAGTCTAAAAATGTGACCTACATGTTGAATTTTTTCACTACTTTTTTCATACATGTTTAGCATGTTAAAATATAGCTTTACACAAAAAATTAAATTTCTTTGACCAGGGATAAATTAATTATGAATTTTTATTCCCTCATAATTATGAATTTCTTAAACAATTTATAATTAATTTGTATCTCGTTTAAAAACTACAAAATTTTATTGTGAAGGTTCTTATCATGTTCTAGTCATGCCTACAAAATTAGGGAACTAAATTTGACTTGTGAGTATACGCTTACGTGGAACAAAATTTCAATTTTGCACGTTTTGGTTAAAAAATCAAAATAAATTTAAACGACTTCAAAATGCTATGAAACTTTACAAATCCTTTTTATGTATTTTTATAGATGTCTCTGCAAATAATGAACTCAAAATTCGATTTATAGGTCGAGATTTCCGTTGATTTGTTTTTTAAGTTTTTGACACTTTAAAAATTCATAATTAATTTGTCGTTTGTCGAAAATTTATAATTTTTTTTGTGTAAAGCCATATTTTAACGTTCTTAACTCGCCTCCAAGAAATCATAAAAAAAAATTCAATCTATTGGTTGCTTTTTTGGACTTCGCGTATATTACAGGGTTATAAATAATAAAAATCTCGAATTACATGTTCAAAATACATGTTATTTAATTACATGGTCAATTTTTCAGACTTCACGTATATTACATGGTCAATTTCAATTAATAACCTATTTTAAATTGTACTTTTGTTGACAAAATGAGGAACCTCTTTTATTTATATTTATGATTGTTTATATATTATATCACATGTGAATTTGCGATAAATTTTTTGCACAGACTCCATAAATTTCCAGGCTCCGATACATCAACATGAATTTGAAGAAATATTGGTGTAAGCATGTTACAAAAGAGAAAAATATAAGGACCAGAATAGTACCATCATAAGTTAAAGATCGTGCTAGGAAGTAAAAAATAAAAGTTTTGCAATAGAAAACACAATTTTTAAAGTTTTAAGAAGTTGATTACACTTTTTTTTTATCTTCTTAACAATGCTTTAAAGAATTCATTATAGTTTTCAATTATTAAATTATTGAGTCGACCATTTACCGACTTACACCATAATCCATGATGACATCAATGAGTATCTTGAAAAGTTGGTAAAGTTTCACCATCCCCTCTATCCTTATAGCTTTTTCTTCATAAACCTTTCAATTATTTTTTTTCCAGAAAATCTCCTCCTTGTCTACCTTTGCATCCATCTACCACTCAAAATGTTTCAATTGTATGGTAGTATAACATAAATAGGAAAAGGTGTACCAACAGGGAGAGAAATACCATCTTAGAAAATTCAGTACTCCCTTCACTCTCAATCATAAACCAAATTCATTCGTTTGTGTGTGTGTATATATATATATATATATGAGAAATGCTAGTAACACATCTTCTAACACACATTTTTTAACACACTCTCTTTGATTGGTTAAAATTCACATCGGACTCACAAAAAGTGTATAGGACCCACATAATTTGGTGGGACCCATGTGAATTTTAACCAATCAAAGTAAGTGTGTTAAAAGCGTATGTTAAAAGGTGTGTTGCTAACATTCCTTATATATATATATATATATTCTCAAAATACAAACGACTTTCAACAAACTTTACATATCAGTCGGATGGAGATAAAAACATAAATAAGATTTCATGTACTAATTTGATTGGATAGAAAATAAGAAGAAAGAAAATTAACAATTGATGCAATATCATTTGTATCTTAACTACTCATGTAATTGTCGGATAAGCGGGTAAATTACATTAGATGTTAATATATTGATTGATATAATTGTGATGTATGTTTGGATAAGTGATTGATTTGTCAAAATCAGGTGAGCCTACCGTGATTCTGACAATTCCACTATAAATCCAAACATGAAGTTAGAGATGTTTCAACATGACATGATACACAGGTACAATAGTCGTACAATTTAAACTAGGGAAAAAAACTCAGGCATAGTGATATAGACCAATGTTCTGCAAATCGAGTGTTAACTCGGAAGTAAACTTGGTTTATGATAAAATCGAAAGGTTTGACGAGTTTGACCGAGTCAACACTCAGTAAACTCTTGTAAACTCGACCGAGTTTTACGAGTTTACATCTAACAAAAAAAATCGATCCTTTTTTTACGGCCATTTTTTTTTAAAACTCTTCCTTTTCTACAAGCCCAAAGACTAAAACGTTTACTGAATAATTATCTTTACAATAACACGTTGTTCCTGAGATGAAACGTTTCATTTTCTTTCTTCTTTAAGTTCTCAAACCATGAACAGGGGAGCACATACCAGTTAGGGTTGCGATTCGGACGGTGGAAATTCAGATTTCGACGCCGGTTAGGGTTGCGGTGGTGGTGTTTGTTGACCTTTTGAAGAAATTAACTAGTTTATTTTTTAGATAGTTTTATTAACAACTTTAGGAACTTGTGAAAATTTCTTTTTTGGATGGTTTGATGGATGACTTAAACTTAGAGACTTATGAAACTTATGATTTTGTGCGTTAATTTTTGTATTTTGATGCTAAGTTGAAGATAACGTTTTATTA
>Ga0315913_1009900_pt1 | contig 11087 bp, 6 predicted proteins | sample MpolsnodulesMG_FD_207736 | JGI IMG/M metagenome (GOLD analysis project Ga0315913, IMG submission 207736) | Medicago polymorpha root nodule microbial communities from Los Angeles, California, United States - small nodules | ecosystem: Host-associated > Plants > Roots > Nodule | place: USA... | reverse complement strand
TCATAAACTACCTTAAAAACTTATAAATAATACATAAAAACTTATTTATTTGCATAAGCTGTTTTATATAAGCTCTAAAATAAGCTGATCCAAACGGGGCCCTTGGTTCCATTGTGCTGCTTTCAAATTCAAATGGGTGTTGCTCCTTTGGTGAATGAAAGTTCAAGCAATAGTACTTCAACCATGAGTTGAAAATGCAGGTGGATTAATCTCTTGGATGCTTTGTTGCAGTTTGAAGTCAATGCAGTAAAATGTGAAGAATTCATCAAGTCAAATTCATGGCAAGGACAATTGCTGACTCATAATAGTTCATGGCGAGATTGTATCAACATATGCATAAAACGAAAATGAAAATAAAAATGTCTCGCCACAAGTCATGGGAATCCTAAAAAAAACTGAAAAAAGTCAGTCTCCTAAAAAAATTCAGTTATAAACCTAACCATATGAAAACATTTGCTGATTCAACTTTTCTCTTTTCTTCATCTGAGTGTCAATTGTATGAACTACAATCCATCTCCATCCAAATTTTTCCCAAAAAAGTGAGAAATGATATGGTTGACCACACTCAAACATACGCCTCATATGATTGGTCGAATGCATAAAAATGATAGTTTTCCTTCCTAACTAAGCCAACATAATTGTAACTAGATCCTAGCGAATTTATTTACACGTCTTTTCACTGGGCTACTCTAAGATCATTAATAGTTAGCTGAAATTAGTGAGTCAACCGTAACTAAACTAATTTAACATGGTGATCGTTGTATGAAACAAAAAAAAAACTTTAATCAAGAGAAATGATATTTATAAAACTGTTTTATGACAATTTTTGGGACAACTCTCCCTCTTTCTATCTTTTTGTCCCAAAAAAAAAGAGGGGGAAAGATTCTTTCAAAAGTTGTCCAAAAAATGGTTCTACAAACATCATTTCTCTTAATAAATCAACTGCAATACTTTATGCCAAAATACAATTACAACAACTTGAAGTATTTAATTTAGAATGTCCAGAAGGTGTGGTGAGTGTCGAACCGTTGTCCTCTGTAAGGTGTGTTGAGGACAACATATTCAAAGGGTTTGTGGCATCATGAATCTTGGCTAACTTTATAATCAACCTCAAACAAAACAAAATGGCTAATGCTATAGACAACTATTGATAATTACATAACATAGTATACTAAGATCAGTGTCCTATATAATCTGGTAAGCTATCACAAAAAAAAAAAAAAAAAATGGTAAACAGAACTTTCAATATATACTAACAAGAGGATCATCATGATCTTGGAGATTGTTAAGAGCCAATATATGTTTCTGAAATGAAGTTGCAGCTTCTTCCCTTTCCTCTAATTGCCCAAGTTTGTCGTAGACCATGGCCATCAGGTAGAATGCTTCAGCCGCCAATTCATGAAACTGCAGAGCACTCAAAATGTAACTTTATAATCAGTAACGATAATGAAGTCAAGTAGCATATTGTATTTCCTATGCAAGAGCAATAGCACATTTATTTTATTTTATTCACAAGTGAAGCAACAATAACCAATTAGTACTAAGGACTTCAAAATTATAGAAATTTGACTGGGAATATGAAATATCTTTCTATTTGCCAGTTTTTCTGTCCACTTGATAAAAGAAAACCAAATCATGAAGAAAATATAATCACTAGAGATTTGGAGGTTGAGAAGAAAGAGTTGCTAAGATGAGATGCAAAACAAGAGAAAAAATTGTCAAATACATCAACTTTCGTGGTGGTATTTTATTAGGGACTTTCCACATCACAACACAGCTGATCTCATATGTCTGAGGTTTATGAAATCAACTTCAAAAAAAGAGTTTATTATCTATAGTCCATATGCAAGCATAACACCTCACTTTCACTTTAATTTATCATTGTAACAGTTATTCCTAATAAAGTATGAATATCTTTAGTTTCATATACATAATTAGTGCCTATGAAGTAAATAACCTGACCCGACAAATAAACACCAATATTGTCCAAAATGTACAGTACCGATAAAGATAAACATGTTATAATTGGATAAAATAATCTATGAACATCATTATAAAAGATCAAAAAGAGAACAAGTTACAAACTACTGCAACCGCATTATTAAAAAAAAAGGCACAATATATCACTAAAAATGTCTCTTCCCACTGGAAAGGTGTCCTATCGGTGTCAGAGATCTATCGGATTGAAAAGGTTATCTTATTAGACGGACACCTAAATGGGATGTTGATACATGTCAGAGGACACATGTAAAAACCAGAGGTGAAACAGATGCTTCCTTTTCGCTTTCAAATGGAAAACAAACAATGGAAAATCACATGCACAAGACTGAAATGCATAAAGTCTGCTTACCTCCAAGGGTTGGAGTTCTTCAGAAGCTTGTTTTAATGAATCTATCACAAGATTGCGATCTTCAACGACTGAAATAACAATTCAAATGAGCAAAAAGAGATTTAGTTGAAAGTTCAACGGGGATGGGGGGGATAGGGCCTCCACCCTCTCAGGAAGCTATATGACTTAAAATCCACAAAATATTTTTCAAACAGGTTCAGTCATCCTCTCAAAATTGCTAAAGCTCATTGTTGCCCAAAGTTCCAATTAGTCATGGGTCTGATTGCCCCAAGGATTTATTTAACCTTTTCAAAGCTTGCCAAAACTACCTCACATAAGTTTCAATCTGACACCATTTTTTAATAGTTCTTACATGGTTCTCCACCTATCTGGCTAATATCTCTTGCAGAATTATAAATTCAGCTTTGCAGAAACAACATATGAAATATGAATGTAGAAACTAGAAACTAAGAAGCTTGAATGAACAAATAGCAGTCTTTTTCTTTTGGGTGCAACAATGTATAGCATAGTCTGAATAGTCTACCATCTACAATCTTCAGCAACATACCATTGAAATTTGTATCACATAGATAGCATTTTGCTTCAACGATATAGGCCCGTGAGCGGAGCTCCAAACCTCCATGACCAAGAATTATCGGAAAAGCTCCATGGACAAGGTTCAGTGCCCGTGTGGCATGGCTTGATCCAAGAGAGAGCCATAGCTCAGCTAAAGTAAGAGTAGCTGAGGCTTTTAGAAGATCCAAGTTAAATGATATGCAGAATGAGAGGCTTGCTAAAGCATATGGTATCCCTAAAACCGCATTGCCAGATTTCTGATAAAATTAAACATAATAAAAATCAGGGATTTAAAGCAAACAAACTGTGGAGAACACAACAATATGAAAACTGGTAGTTTGGAAGTGCAGTATACATCAAGTAACATGGAATGCATGTATAGATAATGCATTAAAAAAGAAAATAAATCATCATACAGTTAAACAATAAGAAATAAAAACATGCAGAGTAATGACTCGTGACAAATATTTTTCCTTCAATAAAAGAGTGATGCCAATGAGTGCTTATTACAAGCTTAAAGAGACATCACCAACATATGTCTTTGTTTATTAAATATTCATATAATAGCTTGCTTAGCACGTAATTTTAACAGTTTGATACACAATTGTCATTTTGTGCGGTGAAACGCAGAGGGGATATCACCACACGGTCAATTGTAACCCAACAGCAAATTTTGATTAAACAGAAAGTTACCCGAAAAGAGAGCAAACAAGATAAAATCGCTGGATTTCAACTACATGAATTGCATAGTGTGTCAGACAGCTGTGACCACATACCTTATGAATCTCAGCAAGCAAAAGAAGAACAGATGCATTCTGAACTTGCAGATTGTATTTGTAACACATGCAAAAAAGGGAGTGTGCCACAGAAGCTGCCTGGAAAAGAAAATCATTATTCAAAAATTAAATAAAACAATAATTTTTCTGTTCTCAATTTAGCCTAGTAAAAAATGATTGATTTAACTCCTGTGTTTTTCCTCAAATGCAAAGAAGCTATGATCCCACCCAAATACTCTAATACATAAAGGTCCAGCAATTTCGGCCTTGACAATACACAAACGACGCATGCATTTAAAGGGGGTGGTATTAATTCAGCAGCAAAGTAGCCATTCATGAGTATAAAAATATCGCATCAGAGTAGAACCACTATCAATGACAATACCGCAAGGATTCTTATAGAATAATATATTTCAAGATTTCGACCCCTAATTACTTATAAAGAAACAACTACATATGCACTTATACTTTAAAAAATATCAGGATTTTCTTATATTTAAAATATCACATCAGAGTAGAACCACTATCAATGACAATACCGCAAGGATTCTTATAGAATAATGTATTTCAAGATTTCGACCCATAATTGCCTACAAAGAAACAATTACATATGCACTTATACTTTAAAAAATATCAGGATTTTCTGTATATTACTAATCTTTAGAGCATACAGAGGGGGGCAAACCTCTCGGAATTGCTTTGCTGCAAGCAAGGTACGGGCATGGCGAAGGCTTGCTTCTGTCTTTATCTCCATATCTACACCAGTAACAGGTGATGCCAAAGCACCAAGTTCGTCACACAGTTTCTGGGCCAGCTTTAAACGTCCGCTGCATAATTCTCAATTAAGTTATTAACAGTGCTTAAATCTCAGCTGCTTACAGAATTTAAGAATCTGAACATAACTGTTGACCTAGACTACTTACCCGTGTAAAGCATGCTCATGAAGCAGCTGCAGCTTTAGCAGTAATATTTGTGATTTTGAGACAGATAGAAACTTCTCTTCTGCTATTTTAAGGGCAGAAAAGGCCTCTAAACACAGAATGAAAACAGAAGAACAATAAGGAGCAGATAAAAGCATGAGAAGGAACTTGTGCTGTGTAATTGATTGGATTTTTATCCTCTAATACTCTATAGAGATCCACGATAAAAGAAAGAAAAAACAACTCGTATGAACAAAAGGCAATTTACATTACTAATGAATTTATACACACACACACACACACATATAAGGGCAGGACCGCAGGAATCTATTCTATTTTATGCAACCAATCTAACCTTTGTATCCTTTAAAGACTGCTAAATGTTGAATGAGCTTTACATATGCTAATGCTGCATCTGATGAACTGGAGTGACCAAAATTAAAGTTAAAGAAAACATAAAAATAGTCTTAAATATATTTTTAATCCCTAAAATAAGATGATTTTTAAATTAGTCCTTATTTAAATTTATTTCGTTTTTAGTCGTAACATTTAATAAGAAATAGTTTGCTTTAGTCCATTTGACGACTAGAAACCTTTTTAAAAATATAGACTGAGGTGGAAAAACGATAGAGTTTATTTTAGAAAAAACGTTTTTAGGGATTAAAACATTTAAGAGGAAAAAAAATGGTTGTTAAACAGCTGCTTTATAATAAACAAAGGTGATACAGAATTAGCAACTCAAAACATAATCTTTGTAGTCTGTAATAAATTAAGCTCAGTAGATACCTTGATGCATCAGCAAAGCAAGTTGCATGCACTAGCGCATTTATGCGAGACATGGGAGTGCTAACGACAATTCAAAAAAAGAAAAAGAACAAATTCAGATGATGAAATACACACAGCAAGCTTCCAAGATAATACAAAAATATGAAGAAATAAACATTATACATGCATATCCAACACGTAAATATCGTTCATCACCCCAGAATGATGAAAAGATCTCAAAACAAAACAAGCATTTTGGTTAATTTTGTTTATAACCAAAAGTCTGGTATAATAAAATCAAGGCTTCAAGAATTTTGGTCAATATGGTTGTGCTTATGTACCCATTTTGATACAATTTATCTTGCTGAGTTTGAAAACCATATTACAACAAAAACAACCAAGCCTTATTCCACTATGCGGGGTAGTCTACATGGATCAAATTACGACATAATGTTCTATCATAAACCAAGCCCGTGTAATCCTACCTATGTTAGCCTTGCTATACATAGCCGTTCCCAAGCCCGGGTAAAAGGAGAGGGTTGTGTTAGGCCTCGACAGCCAACATAAAACTTTGTCGAATCTCTGACATGAACACCATATTAACTAGATTAAATACGAATTTAGAAAACATCCTAAGTGACAACTCGGTTCTCCATGCACATTTGTAGGTAAGGCCTTACCACCTACTAAACTGTTCAATTATGGTATATAACATTACATGTATATCTGTGTATGCAGTAAATATTGGGAACCACTCTCCCTATCAAAATATTTTATGTTTTAAAATATTTTAATTTATTTTGCTGGTTTAACTCAGAAGTTTTATAGGAAGGACTATTGTTCAAATCATGACTATTGCTCACCTTTTGCATTCATTCCCCTCTGGTACTCACTCTTAAATAAATGTTGGCATAACACCAATTGCAGAAAAAGAGAATAACAATTCAGTGTAACCTTAATTGATATAATCCTGTATATCTACAACACAGATAGCAACTTTACCTGCCATATAACTCCCATGCAGTTGCACGAAGTATATAAGATGATCCCAGTACTTGCAACACAGATCCAGGAATTGATGTTGGTTGGGCACAAAACTGGGGAATATTAGAACTGTTGCCAGATCCAGAATCCTGACAGAAAATATTTGAACCATTTGGCTTTTGTAAATTCCTGAGCCAAGCTGTACTGAAGGCACCATCAATTGTCATTGCAGAACTCTCGGAGCTAAAATCACTAATCAAATGAGAACTCAACCTGAGTTCCTGCCAGATATAAAAGAAAGAAAATGCATTAAGTAATTAATCTAATTCTCTAGTTCTCAAACAGTCACCAAACAAGAATAATCACAAATTTTTGCTACCTTGGAAACGTTAACTGGGCATGTACTGAGCTTCATGGAAGATTTTGGACCAAAAGATAACAAGGGCCTTTGAACATGCTGCAGAGAAAACACTACTATGATGTTAAATGGGATCAGATAAAATTCAAGTTTCATTTGCAGCTAACAAGACTAAAGAATTAATTCAGTTCACACTGGTAGAGCTTTTAAGTAACTTAAATATGACAAATAATGATGATATACTGGTTAGCTACATGGACTAGGGATTCAACCATAATAGTAATAAGTTCTTAAAATTTATTAGAATTAGGGCCATATTTGAAGATACCTCCTATTTCGTTTTCGTTTTCGTTTCCATTTTTTGTTTTCAATTCCTATTTTTACTTTAAAATTTAAATTTCAAAAATGCCACGCTGTTTTCAATTTATTTCTTGTTTCCACAGTTTTGTATAAGAAACAATGAAAACATCCTTTTTTAAGTATTTTCGCTGTCTCCTATCCAAATCACTGAAAACAAGAATCAAAATAAAGACAAGATGAATTATTTATACTTCAACGTAAGAAAAAAAGGAAATGAAAACAAAGAAAGAGAAGAAAAAACTAATAGTCACTAGATTCCTGCGGGAAAGTTCGTACTCTATTCTTTCCTACACCAGGAATAATGGCCTTGGATTCTCAGGGAACTCCTAAACTGTACAAGTTCAGGTATGTTAAAAGCCTAACTTTCATCTTCAATAACCATTCCATATATTTCATATAATTCTTTTAACTCCAACTTATCAAAAGCCTTCAATTCAAACCTTCTCTCCACAACTGAAGTTTAGAATTTATTGTTTCATAAACAAGGAACACGTAAGTAAACTACTGTCAGTAAAAAACATAAACTAAGGTAAGGAGATATGGACCATTGTTACATACCATACTCAAATCCACTACATCCCACATTTGGGAATGTTCATATTCAAACCAGGTAATTTGCAACCCAAAACATTCAAAACAATGATCCAAACTTAGGCAAAGAAGCGATAAGGACTTATAAAGTAAAACATAGATCAAATGACACATTTAGAGGTTCTTCGAGGGATAAAAAGATGCAAACTTTTTTCATCAAAACAACGGCCTTTTTACTTGATATAGAGCAAATGCTATAACTTGAAGTTTATGCATGACAACAATCAAATCCTAAACAAACTTCAATCTTAGATAGCAAATCAACTAAGTCATGCCCTACAGGAAAGTCTTGCTACATGCCGAAATGAATCAGAATCCATTTAGCTTAACAAAGATATCGACTAAAAGTTAACCCTCCTCTAGAGCCTTTCAAAAGGCTTCTCGTAGTACCCCCTAGCGCACATTTTCTGAATCTCAAATGTGACCATGTGTGTGTCTTTTTATTTCCTTTCTATAGATGCATCAAATCTTGCAATAGATATACAGCTTCTGTCGTTGACCTCCTTGGATAAAACCAAACCAATTCTCTAATGTAAAGATCTCATCTAAATCTACCCTCAATTACTTTTTCCCATAGTTATAAAGTGTGGCTCTGTCTATAATTTGCACAATTTTTTATCTCTCATATTCTTATGCTAGCAAGCTACCCCTCCGTCCCTAATCTTTGGTTCTTTTAGCTTTTTATTTTTGTTCTACAACTTTGGTTCTTTTAGGAAACCAAGATACAATTAATGATCTTTTTCCTTTTATATCCTTAGAAAAATCAAAAGCATGCATTAAATGAATTTTATTTTTACTAAATACATTAAGGGTAAAAGGGTCTAAATACCTTTATTACTTTTTGATATGTGTGCCCAAACCTTAAAGGAGCAAAGATTACGGACAAACCTTAAATGAGCAAAGATTAAGGACAGATGGAGTAATGTACTTGAGGATTGAATTTCTTGAGATACTAACAAGCTAATGTTCATATACTGACAAGACAACAATGATTTCACTCTATCATTTAGGGGACAAATTCAAAGAATGTGCTAAATGACCACTTTCATATAGAAAAAGTATTAACAGTGTAAACAAAAAGTTTAATGTGGTCAGAAAATTACATTACCGTTAAATCAAACTTCGCCATTGCCAGATGATTGGAAGCCAACAACCGTTTTAGCTTTAAATTTTCTGCTCTCTTCAAAGAACCTCTCAAGAGAACAAACAATTGTTGCTGAACAGAGAGTGAAATACCCATACTAGTAAACGGTGAATATGATGATCCTAGTATCCCAGCAGTGCTTGAGATGCCATTTTCAAACAGCAAGTTTGAGATAGCTGCTAAAGTATATGCAAGATTGGTATCGTTACTGTGCTGCATAAATGAAAGCTGTCAGTATTCACAGCACAACAAATAGCTAATGTATGGGGAAGACATGTTTGGGTTTAAATGGAAACACTTGCTAAGATTTATTTTTCCATGTATCAGTAGTAGTATAGCACATATACTGTAAGGCAACATTTGCTGTCACCTTAGTTTTGTGCCGCTTGATGAACACAGGTAAGGCCAGCAATTTTAATGAATAAACAAACTTTTTTTATATGATTATTACCTGCTGAGAAACACGAACTGCTTCAGTCAAAACCTAAACATAACCAAACAATATAAGTAACGCACCAAAGTATAATAGACACTGCGTGCTAACAACACAGTATAAATGATAGAAAGCCTTGAGGTCTAAGAAAGGTAGAAAAATGGAGCATGTATCAAAATCAAAATGTTCAAAGAATTCACCTCTAAAGCCAGCTTTGGATGCCCAAAGTGGAAATGCATCATCCCCAAACATAATAAAGCAATTTCATATGTTCCAGAGCTATTATTACCAGCCGGAGGAACAAAATCAAATCCTTCTTTCCCTGCACTTTTGTCCAACAAACAGACATTTTATTAGAACCTAGGGTTGGAATGATTTATAAACTTGAGCAGCTCCCATAATCACGTGGAAGACAACAAAGAAACAAAATTATTTTAACAGAAGGTACTTAATTCCAGGAAACAACTCATTTTCTACATAATTTTTTTTGGTAGTGATTTTCTACATAATTTATTTGTATTGTTTCCTTACTCACTCAAAGCCATTCATTATATTTAGAGTAAATTACCCTCCCCTCCCTTCAAATATAGTGATATTACAACCCCCTCCCCTCATGTTTCAAAACATACACAACCTTCCCTTCAAAGATGCAAAATTATGTATGTTCATCCGGATTTATATTTTTCCGTTAACATCCGTTTAACCCTGTTAAATAATTTTTATTTTACCAAAATGACCTTCTTTGTCAAATCTTTTTTCACTGTCATATTTTCAATCTTCCCCATTCCATTGTGGAGATTTCATCCCGTCAGCCATCGTCGCATTTGATGTTAATATATATTCTCTTAATTTTTAATAAATTTTGTTGAAAAGATAGAGCACTTTGCTATTATTGTTGTGTTTTTGTAGGAGCTTCAAAATGTTGGGTGGACTATACAGACCTACTTCAAAAGCTTGGGAAACAAGAGCAAGCAATCTCCTTTGATGGCTAAGGAAACCGATAGATGAATTGGACAAAAAAATGTCATTTTGGTAAAATAAAAAAAATTGTTTAACAAAGTTAAAAGAAAGTTAACGAAAAAATATAAATTTGGATCAAAATATATAATTCAGCATCTTTGAAGGGAGGGTTGTGTATGTTTTGAAACATGAGGAGAGGGGGTTGTAATATCATTATCTTTCAAGGGAGGGGAGAGTTATTCACTCTTATATTTATGATTTTACAGTAGATTACTAGGAATCATAAATCAAATAGACATAGTATCAACAGTGAGCTATGATCAGACATGTCTGGGAACATATGTTGACCGACCGAAAATTCATCAGGAAGTTTAATACTAGAATTTACAATTAAATTTGCAAAAACATAAACTGGAAAACATAACGTAAAATTGAAGTTCAAGAGAAAGAGATTGTAGAAAAAGTAAAAAAAGAAAATGGAATGCTGGCAGGGTGACGAGGGCTTTGGTAACATAAAACAGGCAATAGAAATATTAGATATATAACTTCTGTTCAATTACCTGTAATCAAAATAGCAATGAAGATTTTCCAAAGCAGCAGTATAATCATCATGAGAAAGGGCATTCAAGTAGCTCAAAAAGTGAACCTGCATATAAGTGAAACTCGAGCAGTAAACTTCAGGGAAATCTAGAAAAGAAAAACAGGTTTAATAAATGTTATCAAAAATTACCCCCTAAACTTACTCGATGCAGTTCAGGTGCCAATTTCTGTAGCTGTCGCAGAACAATTTCAAACCCATTCAAAGAAACGGCACTACCATTTCTGCAAAATGAATAAAATTTGAAAAATAACATATACAACCATACAGTTAAAAGTATGTTTAAAAAATCA
>Ga0315913_1009898_pt1 | contig 11087 bp, 8 predicted proteins | sample MpolsnodulesMG_FD_207736 | JGI IMG/M metagenome (GOLD analysis project Ga0315913, IMG submission 207736) | Medicago polymorpha root nodule microbial communities from Los Angeles, California, United States - small nodules | ecosystem: Host-associated > Plants > Roots > Nodule | place: USA... | reverse complement strand
TGTCGATGTCGTACGTTGTTGTTGATTAAGTTGTTGAGTCCATGCATACTCATAAAGTTGGGGGCTTGATGCCCTATTGAATGTATAATTGTTCATATAAGTTGGGGGCTTGATGCCCTGTTGAATGCTTGATCATTCATACCACGTTGAGAGCCTATGCTCTATAAAGTTGAGGGTTTGATGCCCTGTTGAATGCTTGATCATTCATACCACGTTGAGAGCCTACGCTCTATAAGTTAGGGGCTTGATGCCCTGATTGGTACCACATGCATATTGCATAGTCAAGTTGTTGTTGTGTCGATTGCATTGTCGTTAATGTTGAGTTGTTGTCGTCGTTGTTGAGTTGTTGTCATTGATTCTAAATGCTAAGTAGAAACCAATGAAGCATATGTGAAATATTATTGATGATAAGTATATGTGAACTATTATTGTTGTCAATTATTGTTGTTTAAGTTGTTAAGTTCCATTGATGAATTGTATGCTTATTATTATTGAATGTGAAATCTCACCCCTTCTGTTTGAATGTTGCCCCTATGTTGGTAACGTGCAGATAACCAGGCTTAGCTGTTGATGTGAGTTGACTCTCTCGTGTGTCGTCTTAGGGTCGCTCTGATACGTAAGGGGATGGGGATTCTTGCTTTGCTTTCCATTGTTACGTATTGTTTTATGAACTATGTTGTTGAACCTTTTTGGATTAAGATTTTCCTTTAAGTTATTTATGTTGAGGCCATAGTGCCAAAGATTGTTGAACAAAGTTGTTGAATGATGAACTACGAATCTATTTTCCGCTGCGATGTTATTGAAATGTTGACGGGGTTGTTTTAATAAATAGTAACTTTACTCTATTTATAATTTAAATGTAGTGTGATATCCCGTTTTACGTTGGAAACTCTGATTATTTGTATTATTTACATTGTTGGGAAAACGGGGTGTTACAGTAATGGCTCCACCCACCCAACTAATTAAGGTGTCTTCTGCCACTTCCCATTCGTATAGGGTCGCCCTTCCTGAAAAGATAGGGGAAACCATGAGCTCAAGCCTTAGACCATTCTTCCAACCACCATACAATCTCCTTATGAGAAGGAGGACGCCTCAGGTGTCCGACAAGGGGTGCCCGCATTTTGCAATGCAATTCATACCCTTCAAAATCAGTAACTACAACGGGATTCTCCAAGGCAATAGAGGGAAACGTAAAGCCAATACCTACCCTCTGACGCTAACAACCTACAACCTCATCCTCACCAACAACCAGGGATGGACGGTCACTGATCAGCAAATCCATTAGACGTTCGGAACTACCAGGACGAATACCCATTTTCCACTTTCAACCCCAAAGTAAAACCTGAAATAGGAGGAATAAAAGGAAGACAAACGAAACACAGAGGAGAGGAAGTAAGTTGTAAAAAAACTATGTAACCTGTAGAGAAGAGACGAACCGCTGAAAGCCAGCTGCTCCCAAAAGATCCCAACCAAAAGAAAAGGGATTCTTACTCGGAGAAGTAAAAAAGGAACGGGGTAGGATGAGGGAGAGTTTCCAAAGACAATTCGCAAAATCTTTTGCAAAAACAAAGGGAACGAGAAGCAAAAAAACCGAGAAGGAGAAACAGTTTTCCTTTTATAAGCATCAGTAACCCAAGATCAATGGTTGTAGGCGAATGAAACCAAAGGTGTTTAGTTCAACAGTCAAGATGCACCCTCGAGCAAAGGAAAATACTCAAGTAATATGCACGTGCGGTGCAAAACCCAGAACGCATGCAACACACGAATCAGACACGTGGAAAGTAAACTGAACAATCATCGAATTGCAAACGCTTCGCTTGAAGGCATTAAATGTCAACTACTCCCAATAACTTGCAATCGAGCGCCACCTCCTTGTGGATGGAATAAAATTTCCTAACAAAATGCATTGAGCACCGCCAGACCAAGTTATTAACGAGCACCTTTATTGAACACCTACTTCCACAGCTAAAGACATTGTGCCATAAAGGCATCAACGACTTAGGGGGCAACTGTTATGGGCCAGCCAGAAGACCAACCGCACGTTGACACGTGGCTGGACTTGCACCTCCTTAAGACTCCACACCTAAGGGAGCACGCCAACTTGCTTACACCGTGCCACATAGGAGCGCGCCCCCACGCGAGGATCACCCTACACATGTCATCTTTTGTCCCTAATCACACGCCACATAACCCGGAGACGGTTACGACCAACGCACGCCTATATAAGGCTGAACTTGCTTCACCCTCAAGGTACATTCTAACTTTCCACAACACTTCTTTCACACTCTTTCTCAGTTCCATTACTGACTTGAGCGTCAGAGTGTTAACGTGCCTGTATGCACCTTTCTTCCCACTGCGAAGACTCGTTGCTGCCATCCCGGAAGCTGTTACCGTCACACCGGAGCATTCTCTGTCGCCGTTGCCACTCATCTGTTTTCACCAGACAGATCAAGAATGTTTGCTAAAAATATCTTGGTCACTTTGACTCAAAGAGATTTTAAATGAAAGATCTTTGTACTAGTCGTTTATGAAAGTGTAGAATATGGCATCTTAAAGCTATCTTCAAAAACACGGTTTTAGGCTCTATTTTAGAAGAAATTTGAATCTCTTTTAAAAGTAATGAATTTCGTTTTATATTCTCATTTGCGATTTACACTGTCATAATCCTTAACAATCAAAACCATTATTTACTATATTCATCTAAATATTTAAGTAATAAAAAATGTTGCCACAAATTTGTTTAAATATTGAGATTTAGGTATTTTCAATGACTCAATTGATGTGGTTTATATCACCCACCAATCTTATGCTAGATGTATAAGTATAATAATTTATTCACTACATAATCATAAGTTGTGTTTATTTATAAAGGAAGCTAATTCCAATGGTAAGAAGAAATCATAAATGTACTAACATTAACATATGCAAATACAATTATACTCCTAGCATTACAATAAAATTATTTTTAACTTTTATAACTTTTGCACACATTTACAAACCACTCTGCACTTTGGAACTGTTGGTGGGACACAAAAAGAATCCACACAATCACTGTCTTTTTCGCACATAACGACTGTTGTGTTGTCAAATAACAAAATGGAATGTTAATAAAAGGGGATACATATTATTTATAAGATATAAATTAAAATTTGAAAAAGTAAGAAAACAAATTTACCGTAGCTGTTTGCAACATGAAATATGGAAAGAAATACGATCATAACATAAATAAACTTCTGAACTTTAGTCATATTGTTTCCTTTGCATGTAGAAATAGAAAATTGTATGGTCAATTTATAACAAGATAACCCCCAAGCTTCAAGTAAGTGATTTTTAGATTATAGAGTTTCTAGAAACCATTCTTAAAATTAAAATAATCGTTAAATGTCTCTTAGGTGTAGTGATATTATTTTTTGTCTTTATAGATCATTGAATATACCAATTAACCATAGTAAATATAATAGATAAAATTCTTCACATTCATTAAGAGCTCACTCATTTTATTTTGTTTATTTACTAATATATTATTTTAATATTTATTTTTATTTTTATTTTTCTTCTAGTCTTACATGATAGTCAAGGGAAAATTATGAAACGTCCTACTTATCATACTTAATAATTATACTCATAATTGAAAGTTGAAAAAATTTATAATAGGATGTCTATGTATATCAAGTGTTTTAGGTAAAATTGGATTTAATTAGGTTAAGGTTAACGATCTTTCTTATTCGTGAAGAAAATTCAAGTGAGTGTTGATGAAAAATTTGGCAACTAAATCAAACTGTAACAAGTATTATAATGATAAGTTTATCGTCTCCACAGGCATTGCCGTCAACCTGGCAATTTATTTAACTTATTTAAATTCAATCTCAACACAATAAAAGAAATAAACTGAATAAAAACTTTATTGATAAATTCCAATAAATAAGAAGGGGTTCATCATGGAACCCTAATCAAGAGGTTTAGTTGTTCATGGAAACATACATCATAACAAAACAAAAGAAAAACATACCCTAGCAAGAATAAAAGGAGGAGAAATTCCGCCTTGAACCTCTGATGCTTGACCCTTGCTCTGAACCGTCAATTTTTTTGAATGAATAAAACAATGTGCAAGGGTCTTTATTTATAGCATAACGTTGCTTAGGTTTTATGTCGTGAAAACTAGGCTCTTTCTGCCGATCCAGCTTGAAAAACTGCAAAAAGCAGGTTTTGACTTGCTGTTAGGCGAATGGCACATGCCTGGGGGCGCAAGGCGCCTGGGGCAGTAGTGAAATGCTTGGCCAGGCCTTTCTAAGGAGCAGAGCGCATAGGCTCAGGTGCAGGGCGCCTGAGGCAGCCCCTCAGGTGCGATTTCTTGCGTTTTCTTCCTGTTTTCGATCATCCTTCCATCTGAAAACTCATAGGAACTTGAAATGAATTTTCTTCACTTTGTATTGTCTTCAACAACCTTCTAAGAACCCTTGATCTTCAATTATTCATCCTTGATTCTTCACATGACGTCTTGATTTGATGATTTGCATGAGCTCAGATAAAACTCAATTACAGCGACTTGAATGAATACAATACAATATGTTCCTATAATCATTATAACCTCCTCTAACTCTCATCTGATTTGTCTTCAATTGCAAAGAAAAATTGCTAAAAACATAGCAAAAATATCATATGATGCTCTGTCATCACAAACCCAAACTTAAATAGTTGCTTCTTCTCAAGCAACAAATTAGCAAAAAGTTAGAATTCACATGAATTTAAGAAAAAACAAACATACCTTTCCGGAGGCTTTTTGCAGACTGCCATTCCTCCAAATCAAACTTGACTAGTGGTGACAGCTCATCTTACGTTATTCTAAGCATGTTTTTCAGTTATTTTCATTAGGTTTTGGCAACAAAAAGGAGGAGGATCAAAAAGATTGCCTATGATTTCGAGACTTTTGTAATGTTTTCTATATTTGAGTCTGTAATTTTAGTTTTCCCGAAACATAGTAATTTTGTGGGGTTTTGAAGTAATTCACGAAGAAATCATACAAATCGGCAAATCAAGAACAACTGAAGAATTGTGAAGAAACAAGAATAAAGATTCAAGAAGTCCTCAGAAGACTTATAAATGGGAGGAATTTTGTTCCCAATGTACTGGAAGAGAGATATAATGTGCCGAGGGCATTTACCATGCGCCTAGGGCATGAAATTTGCTTCACTCTCATGCGCATATGGCATTTCATATCCGCCCCGTGCATGCAAAAAGTCGGGGCGCAACTGTCTTTTCCTACTTCCGTATTGGGTAAAGCCCACACTTTTAGCCCAAACCCAGGTAGAAACTCTCACTATAAATACCAGCCTTCCTCATTCAGAATTTCTCGTTCAGAACTGTGGAAGTTGAAGAGGAAGACAACTTTGGAGCTTCGGGAGAGTTTCTATTTTCTCCTTGATTTTCTAGGGTATGCTTTTATCTTTAGTAATTTGTTTTTAGTTACCATGTGTAACTAAATCTTTTTAGGTTAGAGTTCTAAGATGAACCTATGTATATTTTGTTGGATATTTATTTATTTATTTAATATGTCGTTTATTTTATTTATTCTTTTGTTCGCTATTATGTTTCAGTAGGAAGTAGTTTATTTTTGTGAGAGATGCAACCCTAGATTAGGTACTAAGGTTGTGACAGGGCCTAATATTGCTATCACCAACTGGATGCTTATAACTTGATATTTATATCCATTTAATGATAACTATCTATCTAGGAAGTAAGTGATTATTAACTAGCCAAAGATGCCATAAGAATTGTTGACCCTAGACGTTGGTACTTAGTGGATAGATCCCATTGAGTCGGGCGGTGCCTTACCGAACCTAGGAATTAACTGGTTAGTAATTAGGGAAACAAGTACCTAGCTATCTGATATAATCTATAACCTAATAAAACCATTCTCTTGAAACACTTAGTAAGGTAGACGTAGATTAGGGCTGCCAATTTAAGAAAGCGTGGAGAGAGTGTGCTATGAGTGTCCTAAGATTCATAGATGGACAGACCTAAGGGAACCTTGGCCTTCATTTCCTTGGGAAACGCTGGAAAGCCAATTTAAATTTATGTTTCAATTACCTTTGAATTAGCAAGACCTCGCACGTAAGGATCACCGTGCGATCAGCAGGTGCAGTTAGCCATTGGAGGGATAGACCAAAGTAGGTTAGTAACGTCCCAACAACCTCATCACTTGTATAGTACACCTAAGATAAATAAACGCGACATACTTTTACTTATTATCCAACAATAAATATACAGAGGGGATTCGAAGAATCCTAACCGCTGCTTAGTTTTCTGCAACCAAAACAGGTAAACTTGCTTTGTTGCAAACAAATAAAAATTGAAACCTAACTTTTATAGCGTCAACCTACAAAAATAAGTAACGCAAATTGTTTGGACGAAACGACAATCCCTATGGATACGATACTCTACCTATCACTTTATAACTTGGTAAACGATTTGGTACACTTGTCAGAACCAAAATCATGCATCAACTAGCTTACTACCTGCATGCAAGAGGATCAAACTTAGAGAGGACACTCTTACTTTCAACCACATACAATTCAAAGATACACGTATGTACCTCCTAAAGCTAGTGGGGTTGGTCAAGGCATTTGCCACACTCCAGTCGTCATTTGATTGTACCTTTCTTTGAGATTGAAACAATTCTAAAATGACATTCAAGGTATATATCATCACACACACATTTAGAGGACTTTTCAAGGTTATAACGTTGATGGTAGGATTAGTGGCAAGTGTACCAATCGTTAACAAAGTAATAAAGTGATAAGTAGAGTATCGTATCCACAGGGATTATCCTATCGTCCAAACAATTCGCGTTACTTATTATTGTAGGTTGACGACATAAAAGTTAAGTTGCAATTTTTATCTGTTTGCAACAGAGCAAGTTTACCAGTTTTGGTTGCAGAAAAGTAAGCAGCAGTTAGGATTCTTTGAATCCCCTCTATATATTCGTTGTTGGATAATAAGTAAAAGTATGTCACGCTTATTTATCTTAGGTAGACTATACAAGTGATGAGGCCGTTGGGATGTTCCTACTTAGGTATGGAACCACCTGACTCAATGGGCATCATCCACTAAGTACCTATTTAGATCTATCCCCCCGATGGCTAACTGCACCTTCTGATCGCACGGTGATCCTTATGTGTGGGGTCTTGCTAATTCGAAGGTAATTGAAAAATAAACTTTATGTTGGGTTTCTAGTGTTTCCCAAGGCAATGAAGGCCAAGGTTCCCTTAGGTCTACCCATCTATGAATCTTAGGACACTCATATCACACTCTCTCCACGGTTACTTAGTAGTTCTACAAACGGGCAGCCCTAATCTACGTCTACCTTACTAAGGTGTTGGGTATTTGTATTGGCTGCATTATTGCGAAAACAAATATCCATGTTTATGTTGTTGGATACAATGTTCCAACATGTTTTAGGCATCTCTGTAAGATGTTGGATATGATGTTTCAACATCCTAGCACGGTTCAGTGTGCCTGATTTCATGCCTATTTGTACGCGCGCTTTATCTTATTATGGAAACCACTTTCCCATATCTTGCTGACCAAGCAACGCGCATATCTGTACTGAATGAGTTGTGCTTTTATTCCCAAAGGAGATACCATATTTTAGGGAATAATTGGATATATTTGGAAGTTCTGAAAGATGTTCCTACTTCTTAGGACTTTCCTTATTTGTTTTGATTCGTGTTTTGTAGATTAGATGAATGATCTACTTTGTTCTGAAGCCCAACAAGGATTGTTAGCCCAACAAGGAAGACGTCAAGACCCAATTGTTTATTCAAGCCGTCATTCTAAAAAGTCTAGTTTTAGGGTTTTGAGTCGTTTGTGTGTCTACCCTTGTATCATGTTGATGCAATTTTAGTACTGTTTGTTATTTGTGAGCCTTGCTTGTATCACGTTGATACATGTTATGGACTGTGTGTTGAGTTGTAACTCGTTGTGCTATACCAAAGCTTTTAAGCAAGGTTGTAGTTGTTTGTTTGAAGGTAACTTCACCATTTGTGTGTTTAGAGTCTGATAATCACAGGGGTTGTGACTGACTGTAGGATAGTGAGATGGGATCTCAGATCTAGAAGTTCCTAGGTTGAAGTCTAGATGGGTAGGTCTTAGGTCTTATGTTGTAAACGAGGATTTTGATGAGAACATTAGAATAAGGAGTACACTAGTGGATTTCTTTCATGGCTTGATAGCCCCCATAGTAGGTGTGTTTGTCACAGAACTGGGTCAACAAACTCACTGTGCTATTTACTTTCTTGTCATTTATTTTTCTTGTTTTTATTTTGTTTACTGCATGATGTTGGAACATTAAACGAAACATCATCTATCTGTGTATCTAACGTTGAAACATTGTATAGAACATCTTAAAACAAGCACGCTAGAATTTCAATTGGCATCAGAGCAGGCACCCTGCATGTTTTAGGGTGAGCTCCAGGGAAGTTTCATTCTAGCATTATGGACAAGGAAGGTGGATTTGTAAACAGACCCCCTCTGTTGGATGGATCAAACTATCACTATTGGAAATCACACATGAGTGCTTTCCTCAAATCCATTGATAGCAAGACCTGGAAAGCAGTTTGAAAGGTCGGGAGCATCTTGTGGCCCTTGACAAAGATGGAAACAAGACAACTGTCTTGAAATCAGAAAAAGAGTGGACCACTGCTGAAGATGAACTGGCTCTTGGTAATTCCAAAGCATTGAATGCATTGTTCAATGGGGTAGACAAGAACATGTTCAGATTGATCAAGCAATGTATTGTGGCTAAGGATTATTGAGAGATTCTCAAAACTGCACATGAAGGTACTACTAAGGTAAAAAGTGCAAGACTCCAACTGCTCACTACAAAATTTGAGAATTTAAAGATGATGGAAGAAGAAAACATACATGATAATCATCTAAATATTCTTGATATTGTTAATACATTTGATTCTCTTGGAGAGAAAATGTCTGAGGAAAAGGTTGTTAGAAAAATACTCAGATCACTTCCTAAGAGATTTGATATGAAGGTAATTGTTATAGAAGAAGCGCATGACATTTCCAGCTTGAAAGTTGATGAATTGATAGTTCACTTAAAAATTTTGAAATCAATATCAACAGTAAATTTTGATAAGAATCGTAAAGGCACTGTTTGTATCTCAGGTATTGGTACTGAAGAGACACCAAGGGACCTTAGGGACAATGGAAGTTTGTCAGAGGTCATTATACTATTTGGAAGACAGTTCAACAAAATTCTAAAACAAACTGACTGAAAATCCAGGTCAAATGGTCATAACATCAGACTCAATATTGATACTCAACAAGATAATATGAGAAAGGTGAAAACTGATGACAATAACAATCAATCTAAGGGTGTTCAATGTCATTAATGTGAAGGATATGTTGATATCATAACTGAATGTGACACTTACCTTAAGAAACAAAAGAAAAGGTTGGTTGTTTCCTGATCTGATGAAGACTACTCAGAAGAAGAAGTTGAAAGTGAATATGCTAAGAATGTCACTGTTTTAACTGGTGTATACATGTCTGATGATGAGTCTGGTGATGAAGAATATGCTAAAAATGATGACCACTGGAACTGATGTCCTAGAAGAAATTTTAGAAGGGAAAATCAAAGGTAAACCAAATGGTATAGGATTTGATCATAAAACTCAAAAAGGTAAACACCTGAATTTTTCCTATGCCTTGAAAGATTATGGGAAGGATAATAAGAAGAGGGAAGCTCGAAATATAAAATTTATTGTTGTTGGGGGATCATATGATCCAAGCATGAGTAAACCAATGTGGCAACATCAAGCGAAACATCAGATCACAAAGGAAAAGAAGAAATCTTGTCCATGGGTCTGTCACTATTGTGGAAGAATGGGTCATATAAGGCCATTTTGTTTTAAGCTGTATGGATATCCAAATCAAGGTGATCACAAACATTCTGAACCTGTAGTAAAAAATGTCAAAAAGGAACGGGAGCCTAAATGTGAACATGTTGGTCTAATGGCTCACATCTCTTCAAAAGAGTTGTTTGGGGAATGACAGTGGATGCTTCAGGCACATGACTAGATTTAGAAAAAATCTAGACACTTTGAAGTCTTACACTAGCACTCATGTGACCTTTGGTAATGGAACTAAAGGAAAAATCCTTGGGGTAGGGAACTTAATCAATCATGATCTGCTTGAACTTGACAATGTGTTGTTGGTGAAAGATCTTACCTCTAACCTGATTAGTATAAGTCAGTTGTGTGACCAAGGGATGGAAGTACACTTCAATAAATCTAAATGTCAGGTAATTAATAAGAAATGAGAGGTGTTAGTAAGAGGAATCAGATCTAAAAACAATTGCTACAAGTGGGTTCCGCAACAAGAAGGTGAAAATGGACAACAAACAAGGATGTTTCATACAATGTTGAAACATCAGGAAATCTATAAGGTACTTGAATTTTCACCCTTTGGCAGTATAGATGATAGGAGAAGTGTCTCTAGATCTTTTCCCTTGGTAAATAATCAGATTTGTGCTCAACATTACTCTATTAGGGATCTTGTTGAAGAGAAAATTATGCCTACAAAAGACCTATTTGTTGACAAAAATAGAAAAGTGTTAAATATGAAGCAGTTTGAGAAGTTAAAGGATAAATTGGTGATTTCTCAGAATAAGGGGTTACAGCAGTTATTGTATGATAGGTGTGCAACAACTCTATTTGTCTCTCTCCTATCATTGGTGCATGATAATTCATGAAATTTTCTTCAAATCCACACTCAACTCCCAACTAAACGTAATTATCTCTCTCAAACCCCTAATCACGTTCTCTCCTTCTCAGAACTCCCCAAACGCATTCACATCCTTCTGATAAAGTGGTGTTTGATTTCAATATGCTCGGATCTTGAATGTAAAATTGGATTCTTTGACAAACAAATAGCAGCAGTATTATCACAATAAATGGGAATATTGTTAGCATTTATCTGATAGTCTTCCAACTGATGTTTCATCCAAAGTAGTTGTGTACAACAACTTGCAGCTGAAATGTATTCTGCTTCTGCTGTAGACATAGCAATAGTTG
>Ga0315913_1009897_pt1 | contig 11090 bp, 4 predicted proteins | sample MpolsnodulesMG_FD_207736 | JGI IMG/M metagenome (GOLD analysis project Ga0315913, IMG submission 207736) | Medicago polymorpha root nodule microbial communities from Los Angeles, California, United States - small nodules | ecosystem: Host-associated > Plants > Roots > Nodule | place: USA... | reverse complement strand
TACAATTTCAAAGGATAATTACCTATTTTAATTAATAATTTATTTTCTTAAATATGTATAGTTGAAAAAACGGGCGAGTGTAAGACTGTAGTGTAAAGCCAAATTGAAAAGAGAAGAGAGGCAGAGTAAATTGAAGTTGAAGCGGCGGCAGAGATAGTCGAATACCACATCAATGGCGGTTCCAGGAAGACGCAATGGTTTGAACGAAGAAGACGATGAAGAATCGAATGGTCTTTTCGGAGAAGAAGGTCTTGTTCCTGAAGAATCTGATACTCCTCCTCATCTTCGTGACCTCTCCCATGCCGCCACACACGGTGACCTCAACGCCCTCCGCCTCGCTCTCGGTACCCTCTCTCTCTCCACTGCACGAATTTTTAGTCTCTATTAATTCAATATTTACCTCTTTCTGTTAAACCCTATAGCTACTTCAAAATATATCAATCTAAAACCCTAATTATTATTATTTTTATTGTTTTAGATAAATTCTTTTATTTTTATGGCATTTGATTGTGATATGAGTTGTTGTTTCTGTGCGTTGATTATATTTTTAATTTGTTGCGGATTGGGATGATTTGCAGAGAAAACTTTATTTATAATTGTATCGTATTTTAAAAAATTGAACTTGAAAGTGCAATCTGTTTCGTTATTTTGAGTGGTTTGATTGTTGTTTCGTCCAATGTTGTATTGTGACACTTAGCGTAGTGGAATTTGAACAAGTCACTATTGTTCTGCGATATGCTATTTGGTACAAAATGTTGTCAAATATCACTATTGTTCAAATTTCGTCCAATGTTGTATAGTGGCACTATAGAATATTGGAATTTGAAAAATTTCTATATTGTCCTGCGATATGCTCTTTAGTACAACATGTTGTCAAATATCAGCTATGGCTCTGTTGCGTAGTGGAACTTGAACAAACTTTTATTCCCACAATCTGTGATGACAATGCCAGTTTTGTCTCAGTTCAATTGGTTTAAACAGTTGAACCATGACCAAAAGATCTCGTTGATTTGATGTCCGATTTGATTTTTAAAACATTGAATTATATACAACAGTTCTCAATTGTTTGATATGTGAACTAAAAGACATGCTAACTAGCATACCGGGAAATTATTTGGTGTTCTTTCTTAATTCTTATGCTGCTTATCCCTGTGTTGCATGATTGCAGATAACTTGAGTGGTAGTATTGATGAACCGGTGGAGGATGGGGATACTGCTCTTCATTTGACCTGTTTATATGGCCATTTTGAATGTGCTCAGGTTTGTTATCATTGCTCATTCATTTTTTTTTTATGCATTTAATCAGAAACATGTCTTGGATTATTGATCTTGAATCTTGATCAATGAATTGCAGCTGCTACTAGAAAGAGGAGCAAACTTGGAGGCTACAGATGAAGATGGGGCAATTCCTTTACACGATGCGTGTGCAGGAGGTAGTTTAAATTATCATGTTTTATTTGTTGAACTCTTTAAATTTATTGGTTAAGATTTGTGATGTTACTTTTATTTGAATGGGCATATCAGGATTTATAAATATAGTCCAACTTCTACTTAACAGAGCTAACAATGCTGAGCATATAAAAAGGATGCTAGAATCTGTTGATTCTGAGGGTGATACTGTGAGTATTTATTTACCTTTCTAAAAGTTTGAGTTCCTATTCAATAAGCCAAAGTCAATCCAACGACCTTCTGGTGTGTGTTTGGTTCTACGCCATTGAAAATTGATTTTGATTGAATTGATTTGTAAAGTTTATTTTAGTTGAAAGTTAGTTAACATAAAATAATTTATGTCTGGATGCGTTCATGTAAAAGTGAGTTGAACAATAAATTTGAGTGTAAAAATAATGTTTAGAGAGAAAAGCTGAAAATCTTAGCTTCAGTTAGAATAAACCCTAGAGGCAAATTGACTTCTCTTTGAGTACCCCTAAATGTATCAAAATCAATTTTAAATCTTCGTAAATCATAATTACTTTTAACTCTCCCCCAATGTAAATCCAAACATGCACTAAATATAACAGTGTAGGGTACTTGATATTAAACTCATTTGTTCGTTTTTTTTGGGGGAGGGGATCAAATGAGTAGATACTGGCTAAATCCTAATCCCTAATCCTGTTCCGACTTTATGTACATAATTTCTCCTTATTTGTTCTCCATATCTTGTGACTATTTCCACAGCCTCTTCATCATGCTGCAAGAGGTGAGCATGCTGATGTAATTAGGTTGTTGCTGTCTAATGGTGCATCATCCACAAAGCAAAACTTATATGGAAAGGTATAGTTTTTAAACAAATTTATACATATCTGTTTCTAGTCCTCAACATTTGCTAACATAATTTTTAGCAGACCCCTGCAGAGTTACCTGAACCTGGCACAGATGCAAGGAGGCTGTTTGAAGCTACTGCTACTGCCATGGAAATCTAATATAGCATTAGCGTGGTGGTTAGTAGAAATATTGAGTTCCATTTTGATAGCCCAATCTGTATCACTGTATATTCATTTATTCTAGTTCAAATTTATCGAGGAGGTAATTTTATGAATTATAAACTTTGGAATTAAAAATGAGGATGCAGAGGTCAGGTTAGGACGAGTTGGTTTGTTTTTATTTGTTTGGTCATTTGAAAGATTGGATTTACTATAGAATAGGATACTTACTAGTTTCACATTTAAACTTATAGATTTACCAAAATTGAATCCAGTTGTTAGCTCCTTGATAAAAATTTGATTGTTTTCCTTCAATTCTCTCCCTTTAATCGTCACGGGTTCACCAACACTGATAATATACATGCATAATTGTTTGAGGGTGATTTTTAAATCAACAAATTGCTGGGGCCGAAAAGTTTTGCTTGGTTCGATTCAATAAACAATAGTAAAAATATTGATTATAACTTATTATTGTAAGGTGTTTTAGTTACGCGGTGGCATTTAGTCTGGGAAAGGAGACTTATTTCCCATCTTGGGAAAGTCTTTTCTAATCATTGGATCATTCAAAGAACACACTATTACAATAGTCTCTCAACACTAGATTTTTATCTTAGTATCTTCTCCAACCACTTTCTCTCACATGCCTCTCTCACCCACTATTCATCTTCCATATCATTACACATTTCACTGAATTTTTCTTCTCGGCACTGCTGACTCTTATTCTTTTTTTCTTCTTCTTTTATTTGTCAACTAAATTAAGGAATTAATTTTGCTCAGTTTTGCTAGTTATGATTATGAAGTTACACATATAAATCAAAGGATAACCACTACCTTACAATCTTTTCTTATATGATTAAAACAAAATATCACTATAAACATAAGATACTACAATCAAATGATTTAACATAACAATTACCCAGTAAAATGCCTATCAAAATAGTAAAATGCCTATCAAAATAAATCCTAACTCCCCAAATTTTGGTTTTTTGGTTTGACCCCATTTTATTTCCTTCAGAACCAAAATCAAATTAATTATCCTGAACAATTTTATTTCTCTTCTTGTTTGTTGTATTGGCCGATGCAAATTTCAGAAGATAAAATGAAGCTTGTTGTTGTGATTTTTCAGATTCAAATCTGTTGTTGTGATGTTCCAGATCTGGGTTTCAGATCTCAACTTTTATGAAGATGAATTATTTGTTTGAAGAACACATAAATGAATGAATTAATGAAGATGAATAATTGGGTTTTAGATTAGATTTCTCTCTCCATATGTGACGATGAGTTGTCAAGGTTAGAGATGATGTGAAGAAAATATAGTGTGGATAGACTACAATAACAATGGTGGTACTACTCAATCTAACGGTAAAAAAAGACTTTCCCATGATGGAAAAGAAGTCTTCTTTCCCAGGCTAAATGCCACCTAGTTACACACCTCTCAAGACCAGAAGTCTGAATTTCCTTCAAACTGCACTTTGTTTTTGAAAGAGTGAACAGACAATTTTGTTCTTTTAAGTTTTATCGAAATTGTGATTATCTTTAACAAATTAGCAGTTTAGTCTTTGAAATTGTAACAAGTCATTTTAACAATTTCTGTTGTAAGTTTAGTTGTTAGATAACATGACATTATGTGGATTTTACATCACACCGATGTCTCTAGGGAGGAAATTGTCTGTTATACTTTTGTAGGGTAAACATGTTGGAGCTGTACGATAACAATTGATTGATCATGTGAAGAGAGGTTTAGTATTACATATTACACTTGATTAATCATGTGGAGAGGGACACACTCATACAGTTTTGATATAGTGCACCAGATTTTTCATATAGGCTAAAAATATTAGCAGAAAGTAAAGAAATTTATTCAAGCAAATTGGCATTATACCACCAATTCCCCATTGTTACGGTACAATTAATTGAGAATCCAAATGACAGTTGCGCCAATAAGAAATTATGGAAGAATAATACATAGGAAGACCGGTTCGAGATGTGTTAGTTTGCGCTCACTGTCCACATTGCAGCATTTTACAAGCAACAACCACCATCTTGGGATGCTTGTGGTTCATGTTTTTGCTTTAAAATATTCCTTTTCAGTGATGTTGATCCTTCTTCCAAAAGACTAGGAACTTCCATTATCTAAGAAATGGCAACATTTTTAATTATGATTGCAAACACAATTAATCTACAAAGAATTTCATCATGATTTCATAAAATGAAGCATTGATGCGAAAAACATACATGACATCAACACTGCAACATTGGTAACAATATGAGAAAATAAAAGTAATTGAATATAATCAGATGTGTCGGTATTTGTGTATGTCGGACACCGAACATGTCTCCAGTCTAAAGAATTGATACTATTTTCATATTATCTTTCTTTCGTCATTATGAATATGATTACAAAAACCATACCTTTAGGGTAAGTTCCTCAAAGCACTTGTCTACATTTTCTCGAGTTTTGGCACTGCATTCAAAAAACAAACATCCAAATTCTTTTGCAAGTGCTAGACCCTCTTCTGTGCTCACAGTCCTTTCGGATTCCTACAATTAGATAAATAAACCATTAACGAAGTTATTGAACAGAATACATCAAGATTGAACTGGAAATTCAGAAGGAAAAAAAAACAGTTTTAAAAGTGATTATACTAATGTTTTAGTGTTGAGTAAAATAACAGATACGACCCTAATACATGTGTTGACACTCACATTCTACCACTTTTTTTTCTTCAAATTATTATCAGTGCTTACATGTCAGTGTCATGTAGGATGCTCGTGTCTGTTTCAGCGCGTTTCATAGTTCACAGGCAAGACAGGGTCATTCATAATTTTATCTATTTTAAGTGGTTTCTAAGGTAGTCTTGTATCTAGAAAACACAAGGGATATAATTGAAATTAATCACGTCAACAAGAAGTCATGAGTGTTACAAATTAATTCTTCAGCAGTATAACTCATGACAAAGAAGATAAACACATTGAAGACATAATTTGAATGTTTTTTCATTACCATAATGTAGAGTCAAAGTCACATTTTCATTGTTTACTAAAATTATTTTGCTAACATGTTGATGATTCATTTACTTGCTTCATACATCTATGCACAAGACCAAACATAAACTTACTCTATCAACTTTATTTCCAACTAGCATCTTCATGCAATCCTGATTAGTTGAATAGAGTTCCACTTCTTTGGACCACACCTCTGATAAGTTTATAAAGGTATCTCTTCTTGTTACATCATAAACTAAAAGAAAATTAAATTAGTCTAGTATTAGTGTAAGTTATATCTAATAATTCATTGTATTCACTATGCATGCTATTTAACTCAGAATTCAAAGCAGAACCTGAAACTGCCTTAACACTTAGGGACTAATAAACCAGAGTTAGCATTAAAACAAAAGTTCAATGTGAGTTGCAACCACAAAAAACATCACAAATCATTTTAGCATACCGAGAATGATTCCTTGCGCGCCTCTATAGTAAGAACTTGTTAGCGTTCTGAACCTTTCCTGCCCAGCTGCAATAGAAGTAATGTTATGACAAATGATTCAATAGAACTTGCTTCCAATTCACATAATGACTGTAACTACAAATGATTTATGCGCAACGTGTGCGAGTGTTGTAAACTTCGGGATACCGAGTTTGAATCCTACTCATATATAAAAAATTAAATAGTAGTTAAAAAAAGTTACCGGTATCCCAAATAGTTAGTTTCAATCTCTTGCCACCTACTGTGAGAAGCTTGATCTTAAAATCAACACCTACATGACATTGGACAACAGGATCAGATCAAATCAGAACTCAAATACGATAAAAGAAACACGACTTAAAGAACCTAAACATCTATTCATTGTTTCATCAATTCTATGTCAATTCCAATGGCATAAATAGGAAAAAAAAACAATAGAACAGTTATCTTGTACAGAAATATCCAAAGCATTAAACAAATACTTAAATATATTTTTTCCCATATAATTATCTCAAATAAAAGAGAAGCAATGAAATACCAATTGTGGGAGCAGGATCTTCAACAGAGCCAGAGATGAAGCTAACAAGTAAGCTACTTTTTCCCACAGCTGAATCACCAATCAACAAGATCTTGAAAGAGATATCATAGCTACTATTTTGACCAGAAGAAGAACTCATTTCCTTATACTCTCTGAAAGATATATTGAAGACAATGAAATGCTTCACTGAATAATGTTTCTATGTATATATCTAAGTATGTATGTATATATACAGAAAGAAAGAGAGATAAAGAGAACAAAAGGGGAGAGAGAGAGAGGAAGAAAGGAGAAAAGGTAGAACTTCTATGATGAAGAAATCTTTGATTTTATTAGTGTTTTGTGTGAGAAAGTGAGTGAGTGATATAGAAGCTAAAGAAAACGGCCACCTTTGTCTGATGAGTACACAAACACAACATAACAACGTATATATTCTTTTCTTTCCTTTTTCATATAATTATTCTGTTTCAGGTTTTATTCTTGTATGCTTTTTTATTATTATGGTTTTTTGATGGAAGGGCACAAGAAACAAAAACTGAGAAAAAAAAACACAAAAGCTAAAAGCTCTTTTTTTTTTTGACAAGCTAAAAGCTCTTAAATAGTGTTTGGCCCAGCTTTTCTATAATTTGTCTTCTCCTTAAAATGAGAAGTTGGGCCAAACAAGATTTAGAAAAAGTTCTACGGTAAATAAGTGATTTATTTTTGGGTTAGATATGTTTTTGGACCATATAAATATATCAACTTTTCATTTTAGTACTTCTAATATATATTTTTACTTTTAGTCCTCTACATATTTTCCATCATCACTTTTGGTCTATATTTTAAAATCAACTCTTGTGTACCTATCATATTTTTGAATGAAATTTTTTATGAATGTTTATAATATTATAAGAATCTCGAAGAAAAAAGAAATAGCTTAAATGCATTTTTGACCCCTTAACTTTTAGAAAGTTGCGATTTTGACCGCCTAACAAAAAATTAATAGTTTCGCCCTCTATGCTTAGGAAAATATGCTCTTTTGGCGCTATATCTTTAAGAAAATATGCTCTTTTGGTCTCTTATCTTTACAAAAACTTACGATTTTGACCCCCTGTTTTGGGACACGTGGTGTCATCATAGCAGATTTGCAACATTTTGTAAAGTTAGAGGGGCAAATAGTTAATTTTTTAGTTAGGGGTTAAAGTCACAACTTTTTAAAAGTTAAGGGATAAAAATGCGTTTAAGCCTAGAACTTTTTAATAAAAAATGAATTAAATATGAATTTTTTTGTTTTTTTTTTCCGCTTAAAAATTCATATTTGATTCATGTTTTGTTAAAAAATTATAATTTTTTTAGAGAGATTCTTATAATATGCTAAATATTCCTAAAAATGTTCATTCAAAAATATGAAGGCTACACATGTGTTAACTTAATAATAGGGATCAAAAGTGGTGATTAAAAACTTTTAGGTGCTAAAAGTCAAAGAAATTTTTTAGAGGGATTAAAACAAAAAGTCTGTATATTTATAGAGACAAAAAACATATTTAACCTTGAAAAATATACCAAGGAAAGATCTTGAGAGTACCAAGCTTTTTGGAATGATTACCAAACTTTCTTGAGAGTATTATCAGACCCAATGGAGAAGGTCGATTGGCGAGAAGATTCATCACCTAACCATCGTTACATGCATTTCCTTAGTGAGCTTATGCATAACCACTTGAAGCCTCATCAAAAGGAACATATCTACGACAACATGTGGTGATTCGGAGGGATCTCCCACAAAAGTTACCAGACCCAGGACGTTTCAACATCCTTTCTTGCAAATGGCATGTCCCTCTCTATCTTGAACAGGTTTGAATATCTTATACCAAGGTATACATCCATGCTAGTTGGCCTTGCTAATGGAGCCTCAATCAAGCCTTATGTGAAGGTGGCCGGAGAATGTCATTGTGTAGGAGGGTATACTGAAATTTCCTATTGATTTCATCATCTTGGAGATGGAGAATGAGAAGGAATACAAGATGCTCTTAGAAAGACCATTTTTATCAACTGCAAAGGCGATGATGTACTTTCGAAGTGGGAAACCTATCATACAATACAAGGATGAGTATTCAACTTACAACATCTGTGTAGAAGCTTGTGATGCAGCCATGGAAGAAGCCACTTACAAGCTAAAGGTGAAGAAGGCAAAAGAGTAGAACAAGAAAGAGAGCGGCTAGCAAGAGAAGGCCCAAACCGAAGAACCTCCTTACTCACAAAGCGTCAAGTTATTAACATTAAAGGAGTGCCGCATGGGATGCAACCCATGTTTTTTATTGTTTACTTTTCAATTCAGTTTTGCTATTCCAATTCCTAGACAATGATGACTTAATTTCTTGCATTTTGTAACACCACTTGATGTGTTGAATTGTATTGTTTTGCTATTAGAATTTTTAGTTTATTAATTACCTTATTCATTTCTTGAATTTGCACTTATTCTTTTACATGCTTATTGGTTGTACATACACATATCGAGACAATTTTTTTTTTTGTAACTAGAGTCTTTTTCAAGCCACCTTTTAAATTATAATATCTTTTGGTAAACCAAGTTTGAAATTTAATGCATATCCCTTTCTTTCAGTGACAACCCAAAATATAAACCAATATATATCTTCATAATTATTTTGATGTTGTTTATCCTATATAAAGTCAGGTAGAATAATTAAAAAAAAAAATCGTAGGTTTAAAATTAAGTTGGGGATTGCTTTCGGAATTAACAACATTCTAAGATGGGGGTGGGGTACAAGAGAATCAAAGAATGACGAGACAAAAGTAAAAAATATCTCTCAAAAAGAAAAAAAATGAAGTAAAAAGACCTCAAAAATATTTTTTAAAAAATAGCTCCCTTGACAAAAAAAAAAAAAAAAATCTCTTTGTACCCATTATGAAATGATAAAGGCACAATTGCTTAGTAGTGGTGGAGATACTTAATAGATCAAGAATAAGTAGTAGAATCCTAACTCTAATTTAACACTACTCCAAAAATGTCCACCCCTTACCTAAGCCAAGTGATAACACATGAAAGCCATCTAATAATGTGTGCCTTGTGTTGCAAAAAAAAAAAAAAAGAAAGTTAATCATAATGTTGAAAGCGATTATGATTCCTTGAATCCCATCTCTCTATTCGTTGGGTAAATCAAGTTCCTAGTTTATCTAAAATTTCAAGTTTATGCTCACGGCGATTAAGAAAGTAGACCTATCCCGTTTACGAGTGACAGTCCCATCTTGGGATTTTTTTCCCTAGGGTTGGTAGCAGACTTATATTCTCAAAAGTGTTAAAGCACGTTAGACAAAGTCATGCTAAGCATACTCATGATCTCTAAGGAAATTATCCTAGTGACTGATATATCTAGATCCGATTATAAAACCTAAAGCCAATAGTGAGTTACAACCTAGATTTGATTCAAAGTTGGTCAAAAATTGAAAAGCATTAAAAACAAGATATAATAAATAATCATAAATTAATTTGCATCAATAAAAGAAGTAACCATGATCTGGATCCAACCAACGATTCAACAGAGGTTCAACTAAAAAACATAATCGAAAGTGTTTAGTTAATCACGGTAGCTAAATACGTCATCCAAGAGAAAATAAATGTGAACATACACATAAAGGTGACTTGCATTGCCAGATATCAACCAAGTGCTTAACAAATATTCTTTTTAATCAACATATACGTTGGATTTGTTAAAAAAACAAACATGGGTTTTGAATTTTTTTTTTCCATAGCTATGCACACTTTTTTAAGTAAGAATTAATTATTTTTTAAAATAGGACTTTGAAGTTGTAACTCGTACCACGTGAAAGAGGGCAATTACAAGGTTCGACTTCTGGCACTGCATACGTTAGAGTAAGTAGTATCTTTAATTTAATAATTTTTCGCGAAGAAAATTATCTTGTTTATATTATAAAAGTACTGTTTTGTGAGTATCAACGGTCGACGAGAACTACATTTCAGCCTCTCGTTGTTATTTTAAATTAAATTCATTATTTTAATTTTACGCTCGAAACAAATTGTTTTCAGATTAACCTTAGATAAACAAAGAAACGACAAATAGCTGTAGTTATGAATTAGTCTCCGTGGAATCGACAACTCTTTATACTAAAAAGAGTTCAAATAACTCCGGTCTCCAGGATCATTGTTAAATGTTCATTTGTTCCATTTTAATTAATAATGATTCCCTCATTCCAAAATTTTAATAAAAAATGTTTTTACGGAAAATGACAACTACTGCCTTCAGTGATGAGAGGTTTGTAACTAGTTGCTTTCCTTCCAATGCAATTAAATTATTTCATCTATCATCCAAATATAGTTGCTCCTATTTGTTGTGTTTAAATTCAAAATAAAAAATTTCACACAACCTAAAAGAAAACTAAGAAGAATATAAAGAACGCTTTGCATATACACGTGTCCTCGATTTAGTTTTTTTTTTTGGACAGAAAATCGATTTAGTTACTGTTTATCCTAAATATGGAAATTTTGGATAATTTCACGGTAGAAAAAAGAGATGATACATTACCTAAATAGTAAAACCAAATGTAAGAAATGGGAACTTGAATTTAAAATAGATATGGAGAATGTGAGGTGTGATGGTGATGACAAATTCAACCAACGAACCTAATCGTTGTAACTAATAAAGTAGTAAGTTAA
>Ga0315913_1009895_pt1 | contig 11091 bp, 5 predicted proteins | sample MpolsnodulesMG_FD_207736 | JGI IMG/M metagenome (GOLD analysis project Ga0315913, IMG submission 207736) | Medicago polymorpha root nodule microbial communities from Los Angeles, California, United States - small nodules | ecosystem: Host-associated > Plants > Roots > Nodule | place: USA... | reverse complement strand
ACAAGAAAATTCACTTTTTGTCATGTCTCTTGCCTCAAAATTTATTCGGTTCTTGAAACGTTTTATAATCAAATACAGTACAATTGAAGTTGTCTTATGAAGTCACTTATTGTTTGGCGGATCAAACGCTTGAAGTTCATTTTCACAGAGATTGTAAACGGTGGTTAAAATGGAACAATATTTTTGTGCATTAACAAAAGTACTTTATTTATTTTTTTTTTTATGGAAATTTAAATGTTTCATTGTAGTTTTGATACCCTCTTTTTACCATTTTGCAGACTTGATCTCCTTATTTGTAAGAGAAATGATATTTATACATCCACTTTGTGACAACTTTATCTCTCATACTCACATTATCCTCTTATTCTCTCTCTTCCTTTTTCTCTCTCCATTGTTTTTAACCAATGAAAAGAGAGAAAAAAGAAGTTGTCACCAAATGTCAAGTATTTAAATTGTTCGTGTTTCCAAAATAATGGAATCACTTTAGATCAAAAATTGTAACTCTTCATAAGAACCTTTCATATACATTATAATCTTTGGCAAAGGGGTGCCTAATGAACTTTAACACTGTTTCAAGTGTATATGATCATAATCTTTGGCAAAAGGGTGTTTAATGAACCATAACATTGATTCAAGTCAAAGGGGTGCTTTCTCTCATGTGAAGGGTCATATAATGCACTATAAATACTTGACATTTGGGCATTAATTTGACACACAATTTTGGACAGAATTTTGTTACATTAACAACATTATTCTTCATCATTCTCTTACTCTAAATCATCCATCAATTCTATAATGCATGAGTGAATTGTTGGAACCATAAATCTGTAAAATACTGTTAGAAGATGCGCTTGGTGTGGTTGTGCAATACACGCCAAGGAACTCATAGTATTCCGAAGGGGATTCGCCGGTCATTCCTTATTGCATTCAATATACAGTTATTGGTAGGGGCAAATCAAACATAAAGGTTAGTGTGATAACCCCATGCGCTTTGAGTTTTACATGCATAACCATTAAACTTTTCAGGTTTCAAGTGCATCAACATCTTCCCAACAATCAAGATATACAATAATCTTTGGAATTTATGTGCACACTTCATAATGTTCATCTTCATCATCTTCTTGATCAAGTTATTGCAGCAGACCCCCAACACAAGTTTCAACATAATTTAAACCGTGGTAAATGTTTGTTTCACAAGGATTTCCATACGATGCTTTTCTGAGGGATTTCGTCCTTGTCGAATAATAGATTTTCGTGTAGTGAGTGGTGCAACATCCAGCAATATTTTTCTTGACGTTTGCTCACAAATTGCTACCTGCATGAAAACAACTTCGTCCTTACCATGAAACTGAAAGCAAAATCAGCTATGTGACGAATCCACGACAATTCATCCTCCACGTCCTATCCCAGTCCTCACGACTTAGAACCTAGAGATCCAAAAGATCCCCTCCTTTTATCCAGGTTCTGGAAATTTTCGAGTGATTCGTTGAAGGTTGGGATCTTCTGGATTTGCAGGTTATTTGGTCGTAGAGATTATATTGAGAGATTCAACAAAGAGGTCATACAAAATGAAGACAAATCTACTTAGACCAAGACTCTTGAAGGACACCAAGTTTACGGAGAGTATTGGCCTTAAAGCAACCCACGACTTCAACCATCTACTAGAAAGGGCCAATAAGTATATCAAATGTGAAGAGATATTGGAATCTAATAATGTCATTTATGGGACTCAAGACAAAAAAGGATTCGAGAACATTACCATTCCTACTACTTGTTGACAAGTAACTGCGAGGTTGTCATTCTCATACATTTCATCAAACACACAGTACAATCTATACGCAAACTAAAGATAAAACTACAAAAAAATAAAGAAAAAAACATAATAGTAAAACCATAAAAACACCAACAACGACATTAAATTAAAATAGAAAGATGTCATGGTGACTTTAGAGGGGTCGCTTCGCTTGGAAGCGAATTTTGCAAGTTAGGTTGCAAACGTAGGGGACGTATATGATGTCGAGGGACTTGTAACGGTAAGAGTTAGAGTTTGTGGGACAACTGCCATAATCATCCCAAGCACACTCTTAAGCATGCAGAAAGTCCATTGTGTATGTCTTCATCGTCAAAAACATGAACTGTTCCTTCTCTTCACTGACATCACTTTTAGCAGCCTGACACAATGATGAGGAGGTCATTATAAATACGGAAAAACATGTGAAACAAACAGGTACCCGCTATGAGAGCACGACTGAACAGAGAAAAAAACACACTACATGAAGAAAAAAAAACACGCTAGTGGAATGCGACAGTGCGAGTTTTCCTGACAAGAGTAGTGTATTAACAAACGCTTCAGAGCTCAAGTCAGTAGGTGAGAGGTGCAGAATAAATGCATGCGTTGGAGTTGAGTCGTCATTTAATTTTATCAAGTATCGGGTTATGGAAGTCTGAATCCACTCATTTAATTTTGTCATCATTTGCGTTCTTAATCACATATACTCCTTGTCAAAGAAATAGGGATGTAGTAATCAAATGAAATATGTTGAAATTTTGTGGGTTGTAAAACTTTACATACTCCTACACTGAAAAAAAAATGGGAGCCAAAGAAATGACAAATAAATCAAGAATTTTCACCTCGATATCATCATGATCAGTTTAGTAGTCTGAAAAGAACAATCCTTAAGGTGTTAAATGAAGGTCTGCCACGGCTATTTGAGTCATAACATGATGGTTTTTTGAGAAACCACAACGCAACTGGAACTGAGGCTACATCGCAACCGACAATTACGCACAAACATAACTCAATGCAACTGGAATTGAGACTACATTGCAACCGATAACTACGCACAAACATAACACAATGCATATCAAAATTGCATATCTTAATAATCATCAATTAACAGAGGTTTCAAATACTTTTACAAACAGACCCAATAATCTGTAGCACATAGCCACCAAGTGAATCATCTACACCCCAAAACAGTATATATACATGAAGTTTTATACCAAGCTCGTGACAGAAAATAGAAGATTGGACAGTCTCCGTTATGGTTCTCTCGAATGTTGTAAACGCTACGCTGCAATGTTATAACACCACTATTTGACAGGACATTATACTAATTAGCGTATCATAGAGGAGAAACTGTTTGAGCTAGAGGCTTCAGAGAAAGTCATACAAGAAGGCATGTGTTTAAGGTTTGTTAGATACACCACTAAAATAGAAACATTATTTCACCATGAGAATATCCCCAAGATACATTGTTTCCTTTCGTCCTCTCATCACTAAGGTTGGTTATGAATTACTGCTTCAACTTCACCAAGTTAACATCACTGACTTTTATACTTGACTATTAACACTTGCTTCGGCATTAAAACATGGCTTGGCTATTTGAAGTTTATAGCCTATATGGACTTTAGCTTCAACTATAAAACTGATTAGCACAACTACTTGAAATTTCTTACCTATTCGAAGTTTCTTTACTACTTTTCTTAATGATCTTGATAGGACTTAATTTACTTGATATCAACTTGCAAGGGATGATAACAGTAAATATATTAAGGATAATCTTCAATATCAACAAAAGTTCTATTTACTATGGGAAATATCTTAAATACATAGGTCAATCAATATTTAACAATGACTTGTTATTTACACATGTTATTTACGCAGAAAATGTCTCAATTTTACCTTGCACAAAAAACGTACCTATCTTACATGAAGTTTGAGTGATTTTGTTCTACTAAACTTCATAATGAACCATGGGATGATACCATTTGATTTGTGCACTTCATATAAAGGAATGCATGATTGTCAACTATATACAATAAAGTCATGGTGAGAGAACAAAAACCTCTAATAAAGAAATAATGGAAAACTATTGCAATTTCTCAAGCTGGAGATTCGAATGACCATTGGAGAACAATGATTCATTAAGTAGCCAATACACAGAAAAAGAACAAAATAAATATCATAAACAAAAATTAACATAAAGGTTCTGGTTAGATCTCACGCTCAAATGACATAGCACCTCATCTACATACTAGCATTAAGAACGAGGTGATATTAAACTCTCAACGCAAACTTCTGGGGTGTTTTCAAAGTCAATACGCTTTGAAGTACCATCCCTACAATTGTAAAAAATATAATCGCCTATGCAATCCTCTGTAGGCTTGAGGAGCACTTGTTCATCCTTAAAAATATATACTGCCTTCCTAAAGGTTGGCCTGTACGAAATAGTGAACAATTTAGTCCAGGACTCGTTATTTCCATATTCCTTCATTATCCAAACATCATCACCACAAAACACGGTCAAGCAATCCCTAAGAACACTGAAGTGCAAAGAACATCCATCTACCTTACCGTCATTGGGCAACAAAACCTTTTGGTAAGAATCGTTCCTCATATCTAGAGAAAGAATAAAACATTGACTTTTCTCAGTGTCTTTAGAAACCAGCCAATTAATAGTGCCGCTCACACATTGGCCAGATTTCTGAATAGGGACAACAACAAAAGGGAACATTGGAATTCTTTTCCATGAATTGGAACCCAAAGTATAAACCTTCACTTCATCTTCCTTAACAAAATTACCACAGATATATTCAACTACACGTAAAACAGACACAACCTTGTAATTATCATTAACAAGATCATATCCGAAGCCATACATCATAATTTCCCTTAAAGGTAGTAGCTCTCTTGAATTTTCATCAGGGGGCAATTCCTTGAATTTTCTAATGGAAGGGTTTCACAGTCGAAACTGAACCAGAGCTGATTCTACATAATCAACAGCAAGACAGAGGATGCCATTGCATGAGCCAACAAAGTAAATAGAATGGTAAAGAGAATGCTTGAGTTGTCCGATGTCGGTGGTGGTGACGTTGGTGAAGAGCGAGTCCAGTGAGTAAGACTTGAGGACGTATTTGTAAGAGTAGCTTACACAGTGAAGGGTGTGTGTGGTTGAAAGACTAAGGTGCTTCTTATGAAATTTGGTGTTGGAGATTAGAGAATTCCATGACTTGCAAGAGCATCGAAGTTGAAGTAGGAGCTTCACTGGTAACCTGCTTAGGATTTCTTCAATGAGATCAAAAGGAAGAGTGGGCAGCGGCAGTGCGTGGAGTGACGGTGATGTTAGGGTTCCGGTTAATTGTCGCCTCTTCGCGAAGATTTGAGAATAAATAGTGTTGTTTTGCTTGTCGCTACCCTCGCTACCTAGAGCCATTGGACTTCTGTAACTAGTGCAGAAAACGATCGATGAGAAAGTAGCAAAAGAGGGGAGTTATATGTGTATATATATATGGGTACGTATTTTAACAGGTTGTTTTTTAGTTTTTTGACACATCTTCAAAAAGTATATCTTTTGTGTCTTTTGCTTCAACCTCCCCCTAACTTTTCTCTCTTAAAATCAAATTAAAACAAACTCATCTCATAAAACACACTAATTTAATCTTTTTAAAAAAACAAACAAACTTAATCATAACTCCAATCAAAATAAATTTTGTTATAACTCAAATTAACTTCTAAATATCTAAAGAGTTAAAAGCAATTTACAATCTATTTTCTTTCTCTAATTATAAATTTTAATAAATATATTTTACTTATCATTAAAATAACAAAATACGGTTGAGATAATTATCATTGATACTAACAAAACACAGAAAAAATATTTTCACTAAGAAAATAAATAAAAAAGAAAAAACATTCAATTATAACTGATTGATAATCACGTAATAACATAACTTCAAGAAAGTTGCAAAATATTTATTACAAGGCATATACATACTTTTCAAAAAATGACAGATTTTCAAGATTTGTTTTTCTAAAAATAATTTGCCTTTGTTTTTTCTTTATCTTTTTTTAAGTCAAAAGAAAAATTGTATTAAATAAAAAAAAAAGATAAAGAGACTGAGGGCATTAGACCTGACTCAGGTACAACTCAAAACGGGTTTACAACATAATAAATCAGACCAAGTAGATCGACCCTGATCTATCCTTTTTTTTTTACTAATCACGGGCGCAACCTAGCGAACCAGTATACGGGCACGAAACCGAGTTAAAAAAAATGAAAAGCGAACATCTGCAAAGAACAATTAATGGATTGACTATTATTAAAATCCAAGTGTGAACAACTCCCTGAACAAATCAACAAGCATAAAAGCTCTTTCGTGCTTGAAGAACTAGATTGTAGGCAAAGAGGACACCTTAAAACCCGCAGATCTCAACATATTTGAAAACAACAGAGAATCAAAGAAGTCAGGCCACCATGCCATATTATAAAATAATATTTTTTTTATTGTTGTACATTATTAATTATTATATCTTTTAGAAATTGACTATAAAAAACACCCAAAAAAAACGATAAATTAATCACTAAATAATTATTTGTTCTTATTAAACACAAATCAAAATAATAAAGGGAGGAAGGGAACACAACTTTAATAACTAGTAGTATACAATTATAAATACACATACATGTAGATGAAACATAACAGCTGAACAAAGTTAAGACAAATTAACATATTAACTCCCATGCTGATGATAAATTGGGAGCAAAAGAAATGACGAAATTAAGAACTTTCATTTCAATATCATCATGATCAACTTAGTAATCTTAAAAGAATTATAATCCTAATTTACGGTTTTTTTTTGGTGTTATAAAGTTACAAAGCAAAAAAGGAAACAGAAAAAACTAAACACTAAATAGCTAGTTTGTCTCTTAGAAGGATCATATAAAGGATGATCCCGGTGAAATGAATAATCGGAATGGACATCCTTTTTAGCTATAAAGTCAGCACATATATTTTGCTCCCATGAAATGTGAACTAAATTGATAGTCCCATAGTACAAGGCATCTGAGATTTATATTAACAGAAGTATACACTTGCAAACTTACATTTGTCATGTTGAGAATAAGGTTTACCGCTTCCACGCAATCACACTCGCAGATGAAGTTTGTATAACCGAGATCATAACAAGTTGAGATTCTACATATTCAAAATGGCACTTCCTTCCTCAATGTAAGTGTATCATTTGCAATATTTCTTTGTATAATACTCATGAAACATTGATTATTTTTTCCACTAATATACTTTAATTTATTGTATGTCAAGCAACATAACTATTCCATTAACTACAATTAATAATAATATTTCAGCAAATGAAACTCTTTTTTCTTTAGTAAATAGGTAATATGCCAACCACCATTGGAAACTAGTGCTATAGAGAGACACACAAGTAAATGAAACATAACAACTGAATTAACATTAGCTCCTATCAGATGAAAAATTTGGATATAAAGAAATAGAGAAATCAAAAACTCGTCTGATCAGTATCATCGTTATTTTGGAGCATGGGTACACTATCACACTACAACATATTTACATGTGTATAATTAGATTCTATAAGATAATAAGATGCAAGAAATAGTGGACAATTTAGTCTAACACTCGTCCCCAAATCAAGAGAAAGAATAAAACATTTACTTTTATTAATATCTTTAGATTCTAACCATTAATATTTCCCACAATTTTGTGTTATGAACACATCTCTCAATTTAAGTCACGAGACATCCATTTCACCCAACAAAAAAAAATGTCACGAGACATCCGTTCATTCATTCCACATTAGATTACATAATTTGAGCCGTGATCGACTACTCTAGTTGCACTTTTAAAGTATGGAAATAGAAAGAAAAAAAATTATTGAGATGACCCAACAGTCTAGTTATTTTTTTAAAGGATGAACCAATAGTCTAGTTGTTAGCACTAATTTATTTAACAGGTTTGAGAATATGACATATTAATGCACATCAAACTAAGAATTTTGTGCTTTCTTTCATTTTTAAAACAACTTGATCCTTTACTTGATCTTACATCTAAGAATCCTTACCCTTACAAAACACATTCGCATCAAGGGGGTTGAAAATGAACCTCCACCCTTTCATTACTCATATTTAGGGTGTGTTTGTTTCAACAGATAGAGGTTGAAAAGATTGTGAGAGGAGAGAAAGAAAAAAAAAACATAGGAAAGAAGCATATTGATGGGGGCCACACACAAAATTGTTTCCACACTGATTTGTGTAGAAAGAGAGTAGAAAACTCATTCTTATGTTGAAAAGTCACAAATACCCTTCCATTCAAATTGCAAGTAGCGTTTTTTCTTTTTGTGTCAGGTTGTCATCATTTTTTTTGTTACAGTTTCCATTTCTATGTTCTGTTTTTTGTATTTTTATTTTGACATCATGTTATTTTTTTTTATTATATTATGAATATTTTTTTCTTAGGGATATTAGAAATATTAATATAAGTAAATACATATTGGACTGGCACGGATCGACCGGATTAAAGAACAAACGTCTACGCCTTAACAGGCTTGATATTTGGTGGACTGTGGACTGGCATGGGTAGACCATTTCCATTTGATTGTTCAAGTCAAGTCAGCCAACTTAGCAAGTCTTCAGTCAACACTAGAGTGATTGTTCAAGTCATGTCAGCCAGCTCAGCAAGTCTTCAGTCAACACTGGATTGATTGTTCAAGTCAAGTCAGCCAGCTCAGCAAATCTTCAGTCAGCACTTGAGTGATTGTTCAAGTCAAGCCAACCAGCTCAACTCATCTTAACTTAATACCCGTGTCATGTACGGACGATCATCGCATCTCAACTCTTCTTCCAAGAAATTTAAAAAACTTAACACATGCATCTTAATTATAAGTATCAATCATTTAGTTTTTATGCCACATTTTTCTGGTTTTGCTTCAGCCACTGAAAAATTTAAAAAGCACAACACATGCTTCTTATATAACAGAAGGAAGCTGTGGTGCTGAAACAGCTGCTTGAGAATGCAACAAAGTGCCTTCTCTGCTGTCAAAGAACGAAAGATTAATTATCTTAAAATTACGCATCAAAACATAATTTTTGCTCAGTTGCACTCAACCATTCTTGTTGTAGCTCTAATTCCTTTCATCTCTAATTAGTAATTTCAGCATACAAGCACTGATTAAATCATTGCTTTTTTTTAACTCTCAGAAAACTATCTAATAAATAATACGGACCATGATTTCCAGCAGTCAGGCAGATAATACAGTCACGCAGTCAGAGTATTATTGGCCTTACGATTGAAATCGAACTGTGAATATTTAAAGATCAGAAATGGAATAAAATTTGTTCCAACAAATCAGACGGCTGATATCATTCTACAGTCACTATTTGACTGCAAGAATCATTTTCCAAATAATACACACACATGTAGAAATTATGTTCTTTTTAGAAAAGGGACAGCTTTGCTCTAAAGTTGCACAAAATAGAACTACAAAGATACAATTGAAAGTTTAAATTATAACCCTTATCCAACATGTTCACATCCTAAATTTCTTTAGTCACAACTACTGAAACAATTTCAGTAGTAATAACCAACATAACCCAATTGATTCAAATTATTACCACACTTTGTATTTAGTTTAAAGCCTATATAATAGAAAATGCTGCTTTCAATATATATTCAATTAGTCGTATAAAGAGGATAAAAATCACGAACATCCTTATATCAAACAAATAAATGAAAATAACAATAATTTCTCAAACTGCAGAACCATTCATTAACAATTATCCATGAAGTAACCAATAATCATAATTAGTACAAAACAATTATAGTAAGCATAAATTAATATATAAACTGCAGCCAAATCTCTTGTTTACGTGACATAGCACCACATATATATTCTAGAACTAAGAACAAGGTGATATCAAACTTTCGACACAAACTTCTACTTCTAGGGTATTTTCCAACCGAGTAAACTTAAAAGTACCATTTATTGAATTGTAAATAATCCATTTTGGCGTGCCATATTCTTCTGTACACTTCAGCAACACTTGGTTTTCCTCAAAAATATTTACTACATCGATAACAATATAAGTTATAGGAAGATAAGAAATAGTGAATAATTTAATCCATGACTCTTTATTTCCATATTTCTTCATAACCCAAACATCATAACCATTAATCATGCACAAACAATCCATCAACACACCCAATCCAAAATGATATGCATATACCTCTCCATAATCAGGAAGCGAAACTTGAAACTTCTTGATTAGACTCGTTCCCCAAATCAAAAGAAGCAATCCAACGTCGACTTTCCTTATAAACCAGCCAATTAATTGTGCCACTCACAAATGTTCCTATTTTATGCAAAACACAGTTAAAAGGGAACTTCTGAATTCTTTTCCAAGCATCGGTGCCCAAAGTATGAACCATCACTTTACGTTTTTCAACAAAATTACCACTGCTATCACGTAGTAGATGTGAAACAACCAGCACCACCTTGTAATTATTAGTATGCACATCATAGCCGAAACCATACATTCTAAGAGCGGGACGAAGATTTTGTGGCTCTTCAAGAGGGGGTAATTCCTTGAATTTTCTAAAGGAAGGGTTCCCCAATTGAAAGGTAGGGAAACCTCGATAATAATTGACAAGACAGATGATGCCATTGCATGAGCCAACATAGGAAACATAATGGTCATCATTGGGAGGATACTCGAGCTGCGCAATGACGTTAGTAGTTAAGTCGCTGAATACAGAGTCAAGTGGGTAAGACTTGATAACATAGTTGTGTAAGGGATCGGAGGACTTGGTTATGGAGTGGACAAGGCGTGTGGTTGAGAAGCGAAGGTGATTCCTGGTAAATTTATAATCGGTGATTAAAAAATTCCAAGACTTGCACATGCATCGGAATTGCATGAGGAGCTTTACCGATAGCCTACATAGAATTTCTGGAATGAGATCAAAAGGAAGAGTTGGAAGTGGCGGCACGTTAAGCGATGGTGATGATGTTAGGGTTGCAGTTAGCCTCCTCTTAGTGGAGATTGTTTCTTCGGTCAGTAATGGAGAAGAAACGGCGTCGTCGTAGTTTGCTTTGCAGCCCTTGTCGCTACCCATGTTGAAGAAGAAACTGTGTACAGCACCGATTTGAGAGAGGCTGAGCGAAGGAAGTAGGTTAGAGACCTATCTATATATACTTTTCTTGACAAATATTTTCTTTTTTGTTTTTCATGAAGACACACACACTGTTTAATCAATCCAATTTTTTGGGTATTGAAA
>Ga0315913_1009893_pt1 | contig 11091 bp, 9 predicted proteins | sample MpolsnodulesMG_FD_207736 | JGI IMG/M metagenome (GOLD analysis project Ga0315913, IMG submission 207736) | Medicago polymorpha root nodule microbial communities from Los Angeles, California, United States - small nodules | ecosystem: Host-associated > Plants > Roots > Nodule | place: USA... | reverse complement strand
CAAGACAAGTTATTTGAAGACGAAGACCTAAAAACGACAGAAAATCGGAGATTGGGCCCGGAAGGAAGACAAACGCGCCTAGGGAATTTTAAATGCGCCTAGGGCATGCATCGGGGAATGCACTATGCGCCCCGTGCATCAGTCATGCGCCCCATGCATCCAAAAAGTCAGGGCTCAACTATCTTTTCCTGCTTCCGTTTTGGGTATAGCCCAAAACCAGGTAGAAACTCTCACTATAAATAACAGCTTCCTCATTTAGAATTTCTCGTTCAGAACTGGAGCAGTTCAAGAGGAAGGCAACTTTGGTGCTTTGGGGGAGTTTCTATCTTCTCCTTGATTTTCTACGGTATGTTTTTATCTTTAGTAATTTGCTTTTAGTTACCATGTGTTACTAAATCTTTTTAGGTTAGAGTTCTAAGATGAACCTCTGTATATTTTTGTTGGATATTATTTAATTTAATTTGTCATTTATTTATTTATTTATGCTTTTGTCCACCATAAAGTTTTATTAGATTATAGTTTTTTTTATCTCTATGAGAGGTACAACCCTAGATTAGGTACTTAGGTTGTGACAGGACCTAATATTGTTATCACTAACCAGATGCTTATATCTTGATATTTATATCCTTTTACTGATAACTATCTGCCTAGGAAGTAATTGATTATTAATTAGCCAATGATACCAAAGGAAATGTTGACCCTAGACATAAGTACCTAGTGGCTAGAACCCATTGGGTCGTGTGGTGCATTACCGAAGCTAGGAATAATCTGGTTAGTAATTAGGGAAACAAGCACCTAGTTGTTCGACTTAAAGCTATAACCTAGTAAAACCATTCTCTTGAAACCTTAATAAGGTATGAAGGTGAGAAAAACACAAGAAGGGGGGTTGAATTGTGTTAGCTTTTTCTTCCTTTCAAAACTAAGTCCAATGTTCAGAGTTTGATAGGGTTCAGAATCTGGAACAGAGTTCAGAGTCTTGTGCAGCGGATAATGTAGAGAGAGAGAGAGAGAGAGAGAGAGAGAGAGAGAAGAGAAAGACACAAAGCAACTATACAGGTTCCTTCCACAATCCGGAAGTAGTCCTTTCCCCCATGCACTTCCAAGGAGAGTTCACTAAAATCAATTTCTAATTACAATTGCTCAAGCACAAAGCAAGAGACTTCAAACTACTCAAGCACAAAAGCAAGAGGTTTCCTCTGCTCAAGCACACACACAAGAGACTTTCTATCCTCAATGACAAAAACAAGAGTCTTCTAATCAAATAGAGTTACATATAAAATTGTTTGAGGTTTAACATTTGATATACAATCAGTGGTGTTCACAATACAAATCAGATACAGACTCTTTAAGACTCTAGAATTTCTAAGATATGAAAGTTGTTAAGAAATTATAAGTGAACTTGATGTGAAAACAGTTCAGCTGATTTTTGGCTCTAGCATTGTGAGTCTCTTACAATCTCCAGGTCTTTACTCCTTTATATAGAGGTGTGAAAGAAACGTTGTTGATTGCCAACACGTCAAAAGAGTCATTGTGAAGCTTGATCATCACCAACGATTTGTTGCTTGATATAGTTATTGTCCTAGGAGGGAACAATTTCAAATTCATTTCTTGAATAGAGAATAACCAGCGTAGACACATCTGTTATCTTGTACTATTGCAGACATGGAGAGTGGAGTAGTGGTTGTTCAATTGTACTGTGTTCTTTTTCCTGCACTCTTCAGTAGATAAGCATTCAGTGCCTTCTAATTCCTCTGAAATAGTTGTTGCTCCAGGCTTCCATTCGTTCTGCAATGATGTGTCTTCAATATAACAACTTTTAACTAACTGTAGTTTCTAGTCTTCAGACTCTCTGATGATGTCATCTTCTGGCAGTCACCTTCTGATGGTATTCAGACTCTCTTAGTCTTCAGATTATGTCATGCAACATAAGCTTCTTTTGTAAATTCCATTGCTCTCTTTTGTTCTTTCAGAACCAATACTTGACTTTAAGACTTATAAATTTTTGTCTATGGTCATGCACTCTTGAACAAATATTAGCATATTCAATTGACATTTTAATACCTTGTTATCATCAAAACTTAAAGGTGATAATGCTAAACACATTTTGTTCCAACAATCTCCCCCTTTTTTATGATGACAAACACTTAGTATTAAAGGTCAATTGTTGTTAATCTAATTAGCAATAGTTGACTTTAGGGTCTGAGGTTTGTAAGCTTCCCCTGAGTCTGATAGTTCTTAAGGTGAGGTTTGTAAGCTCCCCTTGAGTTCTATCCATGCTAATTAAATTCATTTTAAACTTAAAAACATCACAGAGAAATAATCTCACAAGAAATCAAAGACTAAGAGATAAGAAGCAAGTTCTCCTAAGTTAATTTTAATTTAATTTAGTGGGCTCAGAGCCTAAATGTACTATATCTACTCTCTCTTTTGTCATCAACAAAAAGTATAAAAAGAACCTAAATGAGAAGTAAGAAAAATGAGTTATTTCTAAGTATCAAAACATAACATGGTTGTAATAATGATCAATAAACATATCAAAATAGTGCATAACAACCATAATATTAGAGCATAAAATATGAAGTACTGGAAACATGAGCATCAGAGGCAATTATAAGAAACACAAACAATAAAACAGAAAATATTAAGGTGTCATCTAGGGTTGTTGTTGCTTCTTCATTATAGCCATCATATCAATCATCGTTGATTTGAGATTTTCTGACCGTTTCTTCATGGTTTCTTCCAAAGCTTCTGATCTTCTAGCTTAAGCCTCCTCGCGTGCTTTCTGCTCTTCTTTCATTTCAGCCATTTGTCTCTTCAAGGCTTCAATGATCAACTTCTGTTCAAGCAATTCTTGTTCAAGCTTCTGAACCCTTTTGTCTTCTTCAAGATCTTTCTTCTTCAATTTCTCAAAAATTTGAATTTAAGGCTTGACAGATAGCTGAGTCAACCAAGAAGTGTCCAGACTCTCTTTGATATATGAAGTGATGATTGAAGAGAGGTCTAGGAAGAATGGAGAGTCTAAGCTTCCATACTCGTGATGACTTCCTTAAACCAGTTGCTGAGAGATTGATTCTAAGCTTCAACAGACAATCTCTGCAAGTCACATAAGACTCTATCTAGTACCTCTCCGAGAGCAATCCACTTGTCTTCATAATTCTCAGTGTGAACTGGATCATTTTTAGCCTTGACAAGTTTGTTCAGATCCTCAAAGATGTTTTCACAAAACTCTCTCAGTACAATAGAATCAAGTAACAGGGTAGGAGGTGGTGAAACATTTACGGTTTTAGGTGTAGAAGTTGAGGGTAAGTCTTGGATTGGCTGATTTGGGGAGGATAAAGGTATGTCTAGTTCAGGTTCTAAAGTGGATGCAGAACCTAAATTACTGTCAACATGAAAGACATGTTCTTCTTCTTCATCAGAATCTGATATGTCCATGTTAGATATATCAAATATTGGTTTGGGAACAGGTTGAATCACAAGTTTAAGCACAGTTGGTTTGTTGAGCAAGGTATCAATAGCAGTTTGTAAAGTATTCTCAGGTTGTGCATCATTGATAGGTTGAACAACATAGGTTTGGTCTTCTGATACTGAGATACTAGCATCTGAGACTGAATGGTCAGTTGAGGAAATTTCAAGAATAGATTGGAAGGGAGAGTCTAGCTTGAAATCAAGATGAATAATCAAAGTTGTACAGGTTTTAGAGCCCATTTGTAGGGTTGCAGGTTGATATTGGAATTCTTAAACAGCAATTTCAAGTGCTGTCTTCGAGGCTATTTCTGAGTTTGATTGATAATCAGGTAATTCACCATCTAAATGTTGAGATAATTTATCAATGACTAGTGAATCACTGGTTAAAGATTGTGAGGGGAAGGTTGAATGATAAGCTTGAGTCTTTGCTAATCTTGAGATAACTTTCTCTTTTTGCTTAGCCAGACTCTCTATTCTAGCATCCACATCTAAATAAGGAGGACATGCTATAATGTCTCCCTCGGGATGTACAACTTGAATAGGTTTAACAAAGAATGAGTTAGACTCATTGTCTTTGAAGTTATCAGATTATGGCTGAGGTTTGCTGGATGGTGATGGGGGTAAAGCTTTTTCTAGATTTTTGTAGACTCTACTTAAAGGTATGTCATCTAGATTAGTAGTGTGAGTGGGTGAAGGTAGGTCAAGATCTATTGTATCTGAAAGAGTATTACCTTCTGCAAGACCAGCTTATGAAGCAGGAACTTCTGAATTTCCTTGCTCCCTCTTCACTTGCATTGTAGCTTTCGGAAACTCACTAACCTCTTCAGCAACTGAGCTTTGAATAGCTTCAGTGAACTCCAGAAACTTCTGTGCATCTTCAGCAGTCTTCTTCTCCACAAGGTGAGCAGCAGAAGTTCCTAATTCTCTGGCTACACTCATAGCCTGTTCAATGATAAAAGCTTCTTGAGCTTGTTGACTCTTCTGAACTTGTAGACTCTCAGCAACAACATATTTATTATATGTCTGAGGGTCTGAAGATGTCTCAGCTACAGTTTTCTTTCTTCTAACCATCCTTGTAACTAGAGTAGAAGTTTCTTCAACTTGTGCATGTTCTTCCTCTATGTACTTTGATTGTATGATCTTACATGCTTTTTGGCCTTCTTCTGAACTTTTGGCTTTGATTGAGTGCCAACTTCTGAAGATCCACCTCTGGTTCTCTTGTTCAGAACCTCAACAGGTCCTAATTCAGCCACTTCTTCTTGAATGTTTGGAAGATTTGATTCAGACACTTTTGCTTTGGGGGCCTTCTTTTGTTTCTTAGGCTTTACTTCAGCTTCTTTCTCATCCTCATATTTCTTCTTCTCTGATTTCCTCTTGCTTGCAACTTTCAGAGGAGCACCACCTATAGTAGGTGGAATTGCATTGTAGTTGATGATGTCACCAGTGTCTTCAAAATGAGAAACAACATAGGCAGCGAAAACTCTAGGTTGTCCTCTTTGGATATAGGGGAAAATCCACCATGAGATCTGATAACACATCAGACTCTTTTAAGTTACACTCCAATACAAAAGCTTTCTTCACAATCTGCATGTATTGAAGTGATCTTCCATTGATGATCTTGCATGTGCAGGTTCCAAGATCCCTATCAAACACTACTCCATTGGACTTTAGAATGTTGAGCAGTCCAATCTAATAGAATATTTCTTATAGAAGTCTTCCAAAGGTCACTTGCCTTCTTTCCATTTTACCTTGACTTTCTTTGAGTGCCCAGCACATATGATTGAACATGTACCTTAGAAGATTGACTTTTTCAAAGTTGATGAAGAAGTATAAGAATACACTGTGGTCAACTGACATTGTATCAGTGCCACCTCCCCTTTGAAGAAAACAGTCCAGAACCAGCTTCTGAAGGACTTTGTATTCCTTCTACATATCACAAAACTTGTTGGTAGGTCTCCCAGTGTGAAATACTTCCTTTGTTGTCTTTACCCACAAACTTGTCTTGCTTAGGTTCCATTAAAATTTCCCTTGGAACATCTTGCAGCTCTAGCAATAATGTCTTCTGTAATGGTGACTGGAATTCCCATTACTGCAGACCTAATATAAGTCCTCTTGAATTCTTCTAAACTCATTTCAGCCCTTGTCTTCTCTTTCAGACTCTCATCACCGGCTATCTTCTCATGTTCCTCCATTTTTGCAGCTTCTTTGTCGTAGTTCTCTGCTCTTACCTAGAAATCTTTAACCAACTCTTTATAGGTTGGACCATACAACATTCCAAAATAACCATCCAACTCTTGAGCAAGCATATAACTTGTAATATCAACACCATGTGTCGTTAAAGCTACGAAGGCCACAAGACTTTCAACTTGAACCACCAGATCCTCTTTGTCAATAACCATAGTTCTAGGCTTGACCACATATGATTTTCCAAAATCTACTTGCATGGCAACAACTTGATTTGAACTAGATTTCGCCATTGATAAGTGATGAAGTTTTAGGGTTCTAAGGTTTTCGTTTGAAAATGGAGAGTGTAACAGCCCGTTTTTCGCTAGATTTATTTTGTTATTTATTTATATGTGTTTATATGTACTTATATGTGATTAATTGTCTCTGCGTGTATTTTGGGTTAGGATTAGTGGATTTCGGTGTTAGAAGGGTATTATAGTCATTTTAGACTCATGGATATATTGGTCATTTTGTGAGCAAGGGTAAATTAGTAATTTCATGGTGAGGGTTATTTTTAGTGTTTCAAGTGAGAACCATTATTTTTACTAAGTTACTATTCGGTAGTGGTAATTAGTTTTGAACCGATAATTATTCGATAACTTTTAACCGTTAGTTGATTGAAACTTTGGGAGTTAGTTTATAAGTGTTGTGAGCTCATTAAGACATTAAGAGGGTTAAGCCCAATTGCGTAGAGACTATATAAGTATTAGTCATTAAAGAAAATAGGGTTACACAATCATTTTACAAAATTTTGAGAAGAGGTGGAGAGAGAAAGAGCAAGAGGAGGAGAAGAGGGTTATAGAGAAAATCTTGAAGAACCAAGAGGAGCTAGGGATTCTAGGAGCTTAATTGAGGCTTTTGCTAGGATTATTGCTTATTGAGGTAAGGAGGTTAGATTTCATTCATAATCTTTTGTATAATCTCTTTTTCTTGTTAGACCCATAAGTGCTTAATTGTATAAAGTGATTATTGTGAATTTAATTGATGAAATTCGTGCTTATGTGTTGATGCAATGTTTGGGTATGTGAATTTGATGTTAATTAAGTTGTTGATGATGAACTTACATGCTCAAGTTATGTATATATGTATACTTGTGTTTTTGCTCAAAATTGGTGAAGTATAATGTTGTTGTTGATGAATTCACTTCTGATTGTTGTTGTTGTTGTTATGAAATGTTGTTGTTGATGATTCAAACCTTGGGTAATCTTAACCATAGATCTTGAAGTGAATTTGTGTTGTTCTTGAAGGTTTTTATGAAAAATGGTCCAAATGGTGATTTTTGTTGAAATGATGTTTTGGTTCATGTTTTATATGGATTTGAGTGTCTTTTCATGTTTAGAAACGTTTAGACAAACTTTGGGATCAAATTTGGGCTTAGGGGATTCAAAATTGGGATCTTGGGGTGAAAAATGGAGTTTTCCCCGAGAGCTATCTGTCAGAACTCGCCATGGCGAGTGACTTTACTCGCCGGGGCGAGTTGCTCTCTGACAGCATGCTCTGTTTCGCGTTCTCGCATCTTTTTCGCACAATTCTGTTTTGAATTGTCTTTTGGTGTAAACATGAAAGTTTTAGATAATTGCGTTAGCTTTTCAGTGGCTTTGGTTTGACTTGAAAATGCTTTTTACATTTTGAGTTATGATGAAATCACTCCAAGGAGGTCTTAGTGAAATTTTATGAAAATTCCGCACAACTATTTCTAAGTCAACCCAAAACTTATGGTGTGCTTCCAAACTTCAAAACTCGAATGTTAGAAGTTTAATTAAGGTGTTTAAAGAGTATTTAACCTGTGATATGATGGATCTAACTTGGTTTTGTTTTGAAAATGAATTGATTTTGCAATATGACAGACACGATACGAACTTGTATTAACTTTGCGATTTTGTTGATTTTGTCGTAGTTAACCGGTGAAACACACATGTATACTCTAATGCACTCATATGTGGTCTAGGTGTATACATAGTTGAGGCATCGGATCTTGTTTACTTGGTTTTGATTTATTTGTTTCAATTATTTTAAAGTTGTAAAATGAGAGATGAACTTTGTCGAAAATAATTTTAAGACCAAATACTTGGAAAATCTTTTGAGGATAGTTTTATATGATTATATGAGGTTATGTGAATGATTGCTAGGTGTTGAATATGATGTTTATCATAGTGTGATGTATTTTCTCCTCACTTGAATTGTGAGAAATAGTATGATGTTGTTGAATTATATGATAAAGTCGATGTTGGTGAATACATATATGTTGATTGATTGTGATATTGTTGGTGAATACATATATGTTAATTGATTATGATATTGTCGGTGAATGCATATATGTTAAATGATGGTGATGTTGTTGGTGATTGCATATATGCTAAATGAATGATGATGATGTGGTGATGACTCTTAATTGAATTATGACCTGATTGATTGTGTGGACGTAAATACTTGATAATGCAATTGTTGTTGAAGTCAATCAATATAGACGTAGCGCCTATTTCTTGAATATTTATATTATTCGTGTGTATTATCGCTTTAATAGAAATAGGGTGTTTAACACGGTATCAATTTGTTGTGTTAACAAATTAACCATTTCGTGGTTATTCTCATCCATTTGTTGTCTTAACAAATTCATCGAATCTGTTGTTAACGGTGGTAGAGTATTTCCACCAAGAATGCTAGAACTTGAGGGACTATGTACGTTGTGCATTATGAACAGATTTGCTTGGTCTGCAAAAGCGGAAGCACTATTATGTACATTTGCCATCATTGAAGTTGGCATACCATACAGTTGTTCCCTCGAAATGTTCTGTACATTTACATTTCGATCATCAAGTCTAGGTCTGTTTGAAGGAGCACTAGTACTTGGCATGCTAGTAGTCGAAGGAACACCAGCGGTGAATGGGGGTATAACTGTTCCCATTTTTGGTCGTGTTATTTGAGTGGACGTCGAAATGGTTGAAGGAGCGGTTACTCACATTTTCGCCGAGCCTGGCATAGCCATGGTTGCCCCCACCGAGGTTGACACGTTTCAATCTCCTAAAGGAGAGGTCGCTTGTAAAGGTTGTGTTTGTGAGGATGATTGTGAAGAGGATGAACTGGCACGAGCCATAAATTTACCACTTCTCAAATGCATACACAAACAATCTTGGTGTTTTTAGCAATAAAGTTATCTGGAAATAGTAACAAAATCCTAAAAACGGATCTCTTCAAAGAGATAGATTTTTGAAAAAGGTTTTGAAAACGGTTTTCATTTTGAAAAAGTTTTTGAAAATCAATTGCATAAATTGGGTCCCAATGGGCGTGCCAATTTGTTTGCCTGTGATTTTGGCAAACGGGGGCTAGTTGTGATTATTACAAGCGAGATCGAACTAGAAATCTCAAGACCGTTGTGCAAAGGTTTTTTTATAGGAAAAAGTTTTGAAAAAATGCCACGAGATGCACTCAGGTTTCTTAGAGAGCAGGACGGGTTTGAATAAAAAGGCACTGTCTCTCGACAGGTTTGAGTTTGCAAGTAAAAGCTTAAAATAAAGCAAGATAAAAGTAAGTCTACGCACATAAACTCAAGGAAAAGGTAAAATGTATTGCATTAAAATAAAAGGGGTGGTCTACAAATCAGTTTACATACATTATGTATAACTCATTTCCCTAAACGCCGGTAGTTTGAGTGTTGTAAAATTCTGTATATGATGTGTGACCCACTTTCCGGCTTGGAAACTACTATTTATACTAAAAAAGTAGATGGCGAACCACTAAATCCATGATCAGCACTTCCTCCATCTTGAACAACTACTTGTCCCACGTTTTTCACTAAAAGAAAACCGCCTCATTGCTTGAAATCATGCTTTCCCGCACTTTTGCTTGTCTTTGATGCAAAACTGCTCTTTCAGCCTTACTTCGTCGAAACTCTGACTATGCGCCTTAGGCTTAAAGCTTCGTTGATATTCTCCAATTGTCGTCCAAAGTAAAAAGGTCAAACAAATGTCGACCATATTAAATGAGCCTGTCAAATTTACAGGCTAACATATAGTCAAACCTTAGGAAAAAGTTCAAGTCTAATAGCCTTTTTAGTGGCTCCATCTATCCTTAAAAGTTCACAAATTTCAAGAAGGTAGATAGATGGACATGTTGGTAATCCGTACTTATCCAGAAAATAGACAATGTTCTTCTAAAAGTACTAAATATTTAAAACATAAATAAAAATATGATAAATGTTTAGATATGAATATTCTTATGTTGTTAACGTTATTATTGAGTATATTTAATTTACTTTACGTTGCTCATAGTAGCTCTTCGAAATTGATGATCCACCTTCGTTGTTGTTCCCTTTATGGCTATTTGTGCATCCTTGTGCGGGTAGATGAGAAGATGAAAGTTGATTAAGAGATCGAGACAGAAGATATGAAGTGATTAGCATAACGCCATCAAAATAGATATATATTTTTAATCTTGTTTATTTTATTGGCATATTGATCGACAAATAATTTGGGATTATGTCAAATTGACTCTACGGTGCTACCTTAAATAAGTATTTAACTTGATTAAAGAAAAATTGCACTAAAAATAAGGTTCCATATATATTACTCATGAATTATTTTGTTAAGACCCAATATCATACTTTATAAAAACAGCTAATCAATATCAATTGTAAAATTGATATGAATGATAATATGTAATAACTAATGTAATTTCTATTTTTCATATATGCTAATGAATCACATCATTTCAAAATATTCCTACCATAGCTAACTTCATCCTCCTTACGAAAGACTGGGGGATTAGATCAATGTGAATAAAAAATAATTATATTTTAGTTCAAGATCTTTAATAAATTTAAGAGATCAATATTTAATAAAAAAGAGTCAGGTTATGTATTTAGTGAGCAAAGGACAAATATGACACATGAATATTATTAAGAGACATTTAAAATTCTAAATTTAAAAAGAATTTTGATTTGCATAAATATAAAATTAAATATTTTTACATTATAAAATGATCAAACAATTTTTCAAATTGCATGCAAGTGAGAAAAAATATGGCAACAATTCTAAAACTTTTGTATGTTATCATCCTACTTATATATTTACTTTTTGCAATTGAAGGATTTGGTAGATTCTTACTTTATAATAACTGTAAACAGGACGCTGATTGTCCAAATATATGTTCCCCACATGAATATTCAAAGTGTATTTTGTATGTGTGTTACTGCGTTGACAAATAACTTTATTACATACGAATAATATGTGAGTTGACAAATAACTTTGTTACATCTAACCTTATAGTTTTATTTTTATTTGTTGATACTCTTATGCTTTATTGCACAATTCAATTTCTCTCTCTCTAACTTTTAATTTATTTGACAGGCACATAACATATGTAAGACAAGGGTTGTTTTACAATATATATATATAGATA
>Ga0315913_1009888_pt1 | contig 11095 bp, 4 predicted proteins | sample MpolsnodulesMG_FD_207736 | JGI IMG/M metagenome (GOLD analysis project Ga0315913, IMG submission 207736) | Medicago polymorpha root nodule microbial communities from Los Angeles, California, United States - small nodules | ecosystem: Host-associated > Plants > Roots > Nodule | place: USA... | reverse complement strand
CAGTTTTATGCAGGTTCATGTACGTAGAGCGATACATGAAGTTATGCCGATGACGATCTTAGGATTCCCCGATCGTCCGGTTTAGGATCGTGTCCCGAGTATGTTGTTTAGGCCTCGATACGTTTAGTGTATCTTGGCATAGCGGTCTTAGGTTCCCCTTAACCGCTAGGACACGTACAGAATGAGTCAAGACCTATATAACAAGTTTAGAAGAACCCTATGACGGACTCTAGTATGCACGACCGTCTAGGCCAGCAAACCCACACACGTATAATCAACCGCCAGGTTGTATTGTAGACACGAGGTGACCATAGATTTTCCCCGAAGTCACCTCTAGCCTAGGATTTAGGTAGAACTCACTGAGGCATTATGTCTCATCCCACTCCTTCTTTGTTCAGGTTCACAGGTTGTTCGAGGCAAGGGTAAGGAGAAGGCTTTGGACTGATCGTGCTTATTGGATCTATGCTATGTTGTCTAGTAGTTGTTACGTTATTTTTGCTACATGTATCATGATGAAGCTAACTGTATTTGTTTCATTAGACTGGCTACGCTTAAATAATGTAATATATGACTAGAGATGACTCTAAATTCCGACTTATGTTGTTTTCCGTATTGTATGATTAATGTATCCAGTATAAATTATAACGTACGTGTTAAATATTCTAGACTCTTTTAATACGGGCGTTACATTACCCCCTCATAATTAGGGGGTAATTTACCCTTCATGATATCAACCAATCAAATTGTGATGTATATAGGCAATATTAAATGTTAAATATATCATTTCAAAATAAATTGAATGTCAAATATATGAGTTAATTTTAATTCTAAGGTAACTTTTAGTACTTTTAATTTTTAATTAATTATGTTTAGGTGTCAATTTTAATCCTAAGGTAAATTTTAGTACTTTTAATTTTTAATAAATTATATTTAAGTGTTCAATCTTAATTAATTTATATTATAGAGCTTATGTCAATTAAAATTTCAATTCAAAGTTTCTTCATCTTTTATCCAGATCAATTACGTGCTTCTATCAGAAAAAGAAAGAACAAGACGAGAAAACTTTGTTGAAGAAATTTCGAACAACGCTGAAGAAACCTTAGATTTCAAAAGGGGAGACATAATCATGGTTAAGGCACGTCACTTTTTCTTCCCACCAAATCTCACTCGTAAGGAATTGTATGACCCTTTTACGGTAACACGTGTGTGCAAGAAATGGGAGGCAACATTAAATGGTTTATAAAAGTTAACCAACGTAAAATCGTGTGAAAATATGGGAACGCATTAAATGGTATGTAAAAGTTAACCAACATAAATTGAAGCATGTGGAGGATCAAGCAATTGAAGTCAAAAGAAATAGAACCTGCTTTGAAATGTTTCAAAAGGCACAACATAGACATGTCTTTCAAGCTCGAGACGTGAAATATGCGCTGAATGGAAGGCAACCCATTATTTTACATTTCTGCAATTTTCCTTTCCAATAAATTAAGCTAAGATTTTTTGTCAGAAACAATTTCTTTCTTTTATTGTTGCTAATAATCATTATTATTTTTAATTTTAATATTTGCATTACTTAAATAACTGATGATAGATCATCTTACGTTATTCTTATCATGTTTTTCAGTAATTTTCAGTAGGAATTACCAGTAGAACATATGAGTATCAGAGCAATTGCTTATGATTTTGGGACATTTGTAATGCTTTCTATATTTGAGTTTGTAGTTCTATTCTTCGCGAAACATAACATTTCTAGAGTGTTTTTTATGTAATTCACGAAGAAATCATGCAAATCGGCAAATCAAGACATATGAAGATCAGTGAAGACATTGGGAAGATCAAGAATGAATATTCAAGAGGCCTTATAAGACATTACAAAGGGAGAAATTGTGTTCTCATGTCCCAAGACATCTTATATGGAAGCAAACACCCAAAAGGACGGAAAAACATAGATTTATGCATCATAACACACTCACAGGCCCCTCGAGCATGGTCCATGCTCCCCAAGCACAACCTGTGCGCCCCGAGCAATTGTTGAATGCAGGACAAAATTGCTTTTTGCTACTTTTTAGTTGGAAAAAGCCCAGTTTTTGGGTCCGACTTCAGGTGGAAACACTCCCTATAATTACCGCATTCCTCATTCACAATTTCTCATTCAGAACAAAGGGGTTCAAGAGGAAGGCAAGCACTTGGAGCTTATAGGGAGGAGTTTCTCTCTCCTTACTCCAAGTTTCTTTAGGGTATGTTTTATTTCTTTTACAATTTGTCTTTAGTTACCATGTGTAACTAAATCTTTTTAAGCTAGAGTTCTAAGATGAACCTCTATTTAATTTGTTGGATAATTATTTGATTCATTTATTTAGTTATTTTATGTTCTCTATTTAGTTTTACTGTAGTGCGTAAGATTTGTCTCCTCTGAAGCATAACCATGATTTAAGCACTTAGGTAGTGACATGGTCTAATATTGATATTTACATCTTGATATTTATATTTGTCTAACCAGGAAGTAATTAGTTAGTAACTAGCGAAACAAAAAGCAAGCGAGCCTACCCTGATAGTAAGTACTTAGGAGGTGACATAACTAATATTGATGGAAATCAAGTAGTAAATTAGTTAGCAATTATGGAAACAAGTGACTTCACAACTTAAATCAGCTCAGTAACTTCATTCTCCTTGCACCTTGGTAAGGTAGACACTGATAGGGCTTCCCGTTTGTAAAACTACCGAGAGGGATAAGTGCTATGTCCTTCTAAGATTCATAGATGGGAGAACCTTTAGGAACACTGGCCACGATACCTTTGGAAATTTAGGAAATCCAATTTAAGTTTATGTTTCAATTACCCATGGTGGAGTAAGACCCCACACGTAAGGATTACCGTGTGACCAGCATGTGCAACTCAACAGCTGGAGGGATAGACCAAAATCGATTGAGAGAATAAGACCCCGCATTTAAGGATCATCGTGCGACTAATAGGTGCACCTTGACAAACTGATTAGGTTATCACGTCCCAACGAACTCAGCACTTAGATAGTCTACTTAGAATAACTGAATGCGACTTGACTGTTAGTTAATTCCAACAAATGAATAAATGGATTCAAAGAATCCTAACAGCTGCTAACATTTTGCAATCAAAACAGGTAAATTGCTCTATGCAAACAGATAAAAATTGAAATCTCTAAACCCTTATCTTATTTATTTATTTTGTTCTCAAATAAGTAACGCGAAATGTTTAGACAAACGACAATCCTTGTGGATACGATACTCCACTTATCACTTTATTACTTGGTAAATGATTTGGTACACTTGCCTAATCCGACAATCAATAACCTCTTCATTTCAAGTTCAATTTGTTTTAGTCGTAGAAATTTATTTCAGAACATTTACAACAGAGGGCTAGATTACCTTCAAAGTTCAAGAGAACGATATACTCATCATAATCACCATATTTTTTATGTATAGAATAACCAGTGACAATTTGAGCCAAATAATCAATCCACTCTTCTACAATAATTCTTTCTATACTGAGTGCTCTATATGAATGCCATCTTTGATTGAATTTATGTTCGTTCTTTATATACTATCAATCATGTTATACTGCTAATGAAAGGTCATCTTATGTTATTTTTAGCATGTTTTTTTAGTCATTTTCATTTAGTTTTAATCTAGAATAGAGGAGTATTAGAAAAAATTCCTATTGTTTTTAAGACATTTGTAATGTTTTCTAATTGAGTCATGTAATTCTAGTTTTTCCCAAAACATAGCATTTCTTGGGTGTTTTGATGTAATTCAAGAAGAAATCATGCAAATCGGCAAAGAAGAACATCTTGAAGACTTGTAAAGATCGTGTGAAAACCATGATTGAAGATTCAAGAGGATTTGGAAGACATTACAAAGGGAGAAATTTTGTTCCCAAGTCCCAAGACATATTATATGGAAGCAAACACCCCAAAAGACGAAGAAACAGGCGATTACCCGCAGAAACGTACACTCATGTGCCTTAAGCATGAAGCACACACCTAGAGCACAAATTTTTGGCTTATGTACCCCAGCCATGTGCCTTGAGCATCCTGGGAGCGGGCCATGACTACTTTTTCCACTTTTTTTAGTGGAAAAGGCACAATTTTTCGACCCAAACTCAGTTGGAAACTTGCCTATAAATACTAAACCTCTCATTCATTATTTCTCATTCAAATGAATCGGTTCAAGAGGAAGGAAAGCACTAGGATCTTCAAGGGAGGAGTCTTTCTCCTCACTCTAAGCCTCTAGGGTATGTTTTATTTCTTTTGTAATTTGTCTTTAGTTACCATGAGTAGCTAAACCCCATTAAGGTAGGGTTTTAAGATGAATTTACATTTTGTTTGTTGGATTATTTTAATTTAATTTTTTTATTCAATTATTTTATGAATCTTATTAATTTTACTATAGCGTAATAGTTTGCTTCTATAGAGCGAACCAAACCTAAGATACTAGTACTTAAGTAGCTTACATTCCTAATATTCGTGCAAACCTACCCGGATCAGAAAGTAACTAATAGAGGGCCACACAATTAGGGAAACGTAGTAACTTGGAGATTTAAATCAGCATAGTAACTTTATTCTTCTTACATCCTTGGTGAGGTAGACGAGATAAGGTTGCCCGTTTGTAGAACTACTGAAAGGGAGAATATGTTGATCTACTTATAAGATTCAATTGACGAGGGAACCTTTAGGACATAGTGAATTTAGGAACCCTAATATCTGGCATTGATTCAAATACCTCTGAGAAAGTAAGAATCTACACGTACCATTACGCGCAAAAGTGTATCTCCCTACAAGATTGACGACCCTAAATACTGAATCGTATAGAAACTCCAGTGTAAGGTTGTAACTGATAGCTGGAGGGGAATGAACCAGACCTCTGAGAGAGTAAGATCTCACACGTAAAATCTCGTGTGATCAGTAGGTGCAACTTGACAGCAAGTAAGCAGTAAAACCTCACGAACTCATCACTTAGATATAAGACGTGAGAAACAGAATAATGCTTATCCATTAATTAATTCCAACAAATGAATAAAGGGGATTCGAAGAATCCTAACCACCGCTAAAATTTTGCAATAAAAATCAGGTTAACTCATAAACTCTTGCTCTGCTACAAATAGACTAAATTGCAAAACCCCTTTTATCTTTTATTTTATTTATTTCTCCTAGTGAAGTAACGTGAATTGCCTAGTTAGAACGACAATCCATGTGGATATGATACTCTACTTACACTTTATTACTTGATAATGATTTTGCACACTTGCCAAAATTTAACCATTAACTACACACGAGGCAATTTTTTTGGGTACCTTAAGTCTTTCAAGCCAACCTTATCATCATCATCACCATCATCATCATCATCATCATCATCATCATCATCCTTTTTCAAACCAATTTAGGCCTCCATACAATAATTTCTTTTGTTGTTATTTCGTGACGAGTCATGTCAAAAGTTCTGAACCTTAATGTCATCTATTTGATTTCTCTTGGAGTTTGATAGAATATTTTGAATAATTTTGTATGGTTTAAAACTAAGTTTGGGGTTGCTATTTAAAATTTGCAACATCTTAGGTTTGGGATGGGTACCACTAAAACTTATTTATCAAAAACGAAAAAGAAATGTAGATAAAACCATACAAAAATATGGGTCTACAAAAACAAATAGAAAAAGAAAAAAAAATCAAGAGCCAAAAATATTAAAGATTTTGGTCTCTTAAAAAAAAAATATTTATCTTAAAAAATGAAAGATAAAATGTTCTACTTAGTACCCATCTTGTTTTAGTTTAAGGAAAAAAAGATAGGTAATACTTCAATGTTTAGTAGGAATCCATAAGTTGAAAATCTAACTCCAAGTTGTTTTGTTAGCCTATTTTCCCAAATATATTCCACCTTAACCTAAGCCACATTATAACCCTGAAAGACCTCAAAGTGTGTATATAGTATGATCTTGAATGTCTGTTTAGAATTGTTTCAAATTTATAGCAAGGTACATTCATGTGATGACTGAAATGGGCAAATGTCGTGACTAACCCTACTGTCTTTAGGAGATACATACGTGTATTCTGGAAAATAGTTGCTGAGAGAATGAATTATATTCTTTAAGCTTGTTCCGCTTGAATGGAAGTGGTAAGTTCGTCAAGTATGTACATGGGACGAGATGATGATATGAGCAACCTCTTCGAAAAGGTATGTTTTTCCTGAAAAATATGCAAAGTTTATAATTTAGTCTCTTTCATTACTCAAGGACAAACAACAATTTAAGTTTGGGGTTGTCATGATAGGTCATCTGATGTCATTTTTAGCATATTTTCAGTAGTTTTTATCTAAGGTAGAGAAGTTTTAGTACAATTGCTTCTGGTTTTCATAATCTTTTTTAATGTTTTCATTTTGAGTCAGGTAATTTCAGTTTTCCCGATACCAAGCAGTTCAATGGAGTTTTTGATGTAATTCATGGCAAAGTCATGCAAATCGACAAAGAGTATTTAAGAAGACTATGAATGAAAACTCAAGATGTCTCTGAAGACACTACAAGAAGGATAAATTTTGTTCCAAGTCCCAAGACAAGTTATATGGAAGAAAATATAAAAAAGATGACGAAACAAGCGATTACGCGCCACAAAATGCGCCCGTGCCCCCACCCCGGGTGTGAACCATGCACCTCGGGCACTTAAAATTACACTCAGGCGCCCCTGGGTGTTTTTCGTGTACCCGGGCACACAAAATAACACTTGTGCGCCTCCCATATGTGAGATGTGCTCCTCTGACATTTAAAATTACACTCATGCGCCCCTAGGTGTTTTTCATGCACCCCGGGCGCACAAAATAACACTTGTGCGCCTCCTATGTGTGAGATGTGCTCCCGGGGCATGCTTAATTCGATAAATAACTATTTTGTTATTATTTTGAGGAAAATGCCCATTTTATAGGCCCAAACAGAGGTGGAAACCAAACCTATAAATACAACTCCTCTCATTCATAATTTTATTTCAATTGAAGAGATTTAGGAGGAAGGCAAGCATTAGGAGCTTCAAGGGAGGAGTCTCTCTCCTTACTTTAATGGTGATTAAGGAAGTGACATACCTAATGTTCGTTGAAAACCTACCAGAATCAGGAAGAAACTAAGATAACGGAGTGAACCACCCGAATCACGAAAAGTGTTATAACAACGGTAAATGAACATAGGAACTAGCATAATAATTTTAATCTTCTTTCATCCTTGGTATGGTAGACGAGATATGGTTGTATGTTTGTAGAACTACCAAGATGAAGAATATGATGATGTACTTCTAAGATTCATAGATGTGGGAAACTTTAGGACTAATGAGAATTTATGAACTCTAAGTTGAGTTTATGCTTTAATTACCTTTGAGAGTAAGCACCCCACTTAAAACTCTATACGAAGGTGCACCGTGTCTCTGTGATTAACAACCCTATGCCTTTAACGTGCATATAACCTTAGGTGTAATGGTTGGAACTCAACAGCCGGAGGGGATAAAACCCCACAAACTTATCACTTAAATGGGTACCATTTAACCAATCCCTAAATAAGTTGAATGTTACTTAATTCCAACAAATAAATAGAGGAGATTCGAAAAATCTTATCCGCCGCTGACATTTTGCAATCAAAAACATGTTACTTATAAACTCTCGTTCCAAGCAAACATATCAAATTGCACAAACTCCCCACAATTATTTTATTTTATTATTTTAGTTAATTGTTTTATGTTCTAAATAAGTAACACGAATTGCCTAGTTGGAATGACAATAACTATGGATACGATACTCCATTTATTACTTTATTACTTGATAAATGATTCGGTACACTTACCTAAATCCGACCTTCTGGGACTTAATCGATTGGCATAAGCATATTTAAAGATCCAAACCAAAACTTTTATTAATTACGTGACTAAAATGAAACTAAAATATTATTTAAAAAATCAAATAAGTATTTTAGCCTAAGTTCTATTAATATATGATCCAAGAATTGCAGCAAAGATCCTTTTCCACATCATCTTTAAACTTAAAAAAGAAGTTATCTATTTCCAAAAAAAAAAAAAAAAGAGTTATCTCTAATGATCTTTCGTCTCTGTCAATACGCATTATAACAAAACATAATGACAGCTCAATATATTTAGGCCTAATTAATCAGCAGTTAACAATAACATACAAAACAATATCAATAATGCATTATACAAAACAATATCTTTAAACATCATGAATACATTATATTATTGACACTTGTGTCTGATGATGATAACAAACTCATTTTATATAGAAATTATTAAGGGTTGCCAAGGAAAAACATTGAAAAACGCCACCATATCAGATCCACTCCCTATCAATATAATCGTCTCATTCTTTTGAACGATCCTTACAATAATCGTTCCATTAACTAATTTTTTTTATAGACTAGCGATCAAACGATCACTTCAAATCCGTCTTTTTGTTTTTTTATACTGCATGAATCACGCTAAATTATAAACAATGCATGTGTATGCTTGTTACAAATTTACTAAATTTTATTATTGGGTTTAAAATGTTCCTGAGAATAGAAAAAAATTTCAAAGAAAAGGGCGAGAATAAAGTTTCCATGAAGATGAGGATAAATTCATGTGTAATTACCTATTATAATCCTTATTTTGACGGTTTTCGGGAATTTGATAATGTTAACCAAATATTTTTTTTCTAAATACCTTGGAATAAAATTTTCATCTTTAGGTTCCAAGGAATGTTATTCCTAAAAATAAATTTGGTAAACTTTTAAAAAACGCACCCAAGGAATGTTCAAAATCATTTTGTTTAAAATTATAGAAATCGATGTTTGTGACTTTTAAATTAAGGTTAATTGATGTTTAATTCCTGTCATTTGAGTGAGTTTTTGTTTAACCCCCGTAAAAAAGAAAAGATAGAAACCCCTCTTATAATTTAAAGATTCATTAGTTTTCAACCCTTAGGACCATTCCATAAGGAGATCGGCCAGGTGAAATTCCTCCCACAAGAAGTGGTTACCGATAATGGGACATAATTTGCGGACAAAAGAATGAGGGAACTCATAAAAGAACTAAACATCAAGAAACACTTCACCTCAGTGGAACTCCCTCAGACGAACGGACAGGTGGAGTCCGCCAATAGAGTCATATTAAGAGGCTTGAAGATAAGGTTAACGGAGGCGAAGGGAAACTGGCCGGAAGAACTCTCGCATGTCTTGTGGGCATACCGCACCACACCGCATTCAACCACTGGGGAAACGCCTTTCCATCTCACCTTTGGAACGGAGGCTGTAATCCCAGTTGAAGTGAAAGAATTTAGTTGGAGAACGACACACCAGCTCGACCACAACGCCAACGTTGACACCACTTTGGAAGAGCTGGACTACATCGACGAAACAAGGAACTTTGCCGCCCTAACAGAGGCCGCCATCAAACAGGCAACGGCCACACAAAACTACAGGAAAGTAAGACCCAGAGACTTCAACCCAGTAGACCTTATCCTCCGTCAGGCTGACGTGGGCAACAAGAACGCCCGAGATGGGAAGCTGGAAGCTAATAAAGAAGGACCATATAGAGTCACCGCCAACACAGGGACCGGCGTCTACACCCTCGAATCACTGGGCGGCCTCCCAATCCCAAGAACATGGAACGTCGACAAACTCAAACGCTAATATAGCTAAATGCCGGCACTCTCACCTCATCTTTGTAAATACACCTTAACTCTGTAATATGAGTCATTGTAAATATGCATTATCAACACTAATAAACAGGCGTCTTTCCCAAAAGGAAATACGTTAGTTGCAGATTTGTTCTTGTTTCGTGCTTGAAAGATCCCAATTCCGCATATGAGGGTAGCACCCTCGCAAAGGGTCGGAGTTTAGGTCTCTACTCTCAAGTAGAACAAACATGCCTGGCGTTCGTCGCGGGACCCGCCTCAAGGGCTAGCCACCCCAAGGTAGAGTGTCTCGCCCCTAAATTCGCTAGAAGGGGAAATAAGCCTTGGCCGAACGTGTTTGCCCATGCCATCAATAATACGAAGCGAAAGATGCTGCCACATGAAATAAAATGCATTAATGAGGACCAAAAGATACCGCCGTATGAAATAAAATGCATCAATGCGAACAAAGATCAACCAAGTACCGCATGAAATAAAATGCATAAACGCAAAAAGGCGCCAAGATCTCCCGCTTGCCGCCGCAAATGCATTGGAACAGACTAAACAAGCTGGGCGTCGCGTGAAAAAAAATTCACCAGCGCAATCCGGACGAGACGCCTGGGAAATCCTTTCCAATGTATCATTGTTAGCCTATATTTTTGACAGGCTACAGTAAATGCAGTCAACTATGTTTAATTCAGGTTTTGAACAAATCTAAATGAGTTCGACGCACAAGCTGGATCAAAGTTATGGACTTAGAGAGATTTCGCCGTTCGATGGAGAAGCTTCAACAAGCAAGCAAGACATCAAAGAGAAGTTGGTGCCAAATCGACAAGTCGAGAAGCAGTTATTGTCGAAGAGATGTCATTTGAAATTCAAAAGATGTCTAGGGTAGTTTTTAGCAGTTATGTCCGACGGTTTATGTATAGGTAGTTACTTAGTATAAATAAGAGTTTTTCATAGGAAAAACAGGTCACAATTCACATACACACTAAACTTACACACTCAAACTATCTGCACTATAGGAGAAATGAGTAAACAAGTTGCAAATGTGTGAATATGTGTACCACTTTACATTCATTTATGCAATTTAAGTTTATCCTTTAAATTCCTTGCAATTTACCCTTTTCTTTTAAGCAATTTACTTCACGGATTCGACGCGTGTTTGATCCCTACCTTTATTTTTTAGTTTACATCAAGAACATTCATACTTTCTGTCAAACATAAACACAATATGCACTAAGATTTACTGGTTGATCTCGCAAGCGAACCGTTTTGGGAGACCAGCGTTTGTTTACAAAAAACCTTGTTATTTATTTTATGTTCTTCTTCTCCTCTTCTATGGCTACGATGATCATGAGTGAGTAGACCTTTCTTGTCTTGGGATTGTTGGATAAGTCTAATGACGTAATCTCAATCAAACCAAGCCATA
>Ga0315913_1009884_pt1 | contig 11097 bp, 6 predicted proteins | sample MpolsnodulesMG_FD_207736 | JGI IMG/M metagenome (GOLD analysis project Ga0315913, IMG submission 207736) | Medicago polymorpha root nodule microbial communities from Los Angeles, California, United States - small nodules | ecosystem: Host-associated > Plants > Roots > Nodule | place: USA... | reverse complement strand
TATATATATATATATATAATTATTATTTGTACCAAATTTCCACCGCTGTTGAACGGTACCTAATATTCATCAAAGAATATGTGAGGCACACCAATATATGATATCTTTTACTTTACTTTTATTTAAAACCTTAATATTGTTTAAAATGTATATCAATAAATTATTTTTAAATATATGATCATAGGAAAATTAATGTGATATATAATATATATTTTTATAAGCAAAAGTAAAATTATTCAAAAATAGAGTATAAATGGGCGTTTGAGTTAAGGTTAAGAGAGATATAGGTCTGAGTTCAAATATGAATAAAGGAGAAAAATATTTATGTAACAAATTAACTACTAACATTTGCCGCTAAAAAAAAAACCTACAAGTTCAACACCATTACTCAAATACAAACCCTTGATCACAACCTACTAGCAAAGGAAACAGATACAACATGAAAAATTCATCTCCTGCTTCTGCATAACTCAATAACCGCACAATCACAGAACAATATATGTGACTGTATATATGAATAATTTTTTTCTATGATTTCAAAGTTAATTCTACCAACAGAAAATTCTTTTAACTACCGCAATTTTGTAACATAACACGCGAATAGTGCTCCGTTGATGAACCAAATTCATTATATATTTCACACCTACATGTGCCTGTATTTATGATTCTTCCATATGTGTTGGTTACTAACTATCATAAGTTTGGTTTTGATGGTGCAGAGAGTGGAACCAGTGTGCCTATTAAAGGCCAAGAAGAGAAGCAATACTGGACTGTATTTTTTGAACACGACCTCTATCCTGGCAAACAAATGAGCTTGGGTGTCCATAAACATTCAGATGTTGAACCATCACGATCTAAGGCACAAGCACCTTTCAAAAAAGCAAGTCAATTTTCTGGGACTCGCAAATGGCTCGAAAAACCAATGGGAAAAGCAGATCAACCTTTTGGTACTAAGATATGGCTGGAACAAGAAGAAAGTGAAAAACAACCTTTTGGTACTAGGATATGGCTGGAACAAGGAGAAAGTGAAAAACAACCTTTTGGTACTAGGATATGGTTGGAACAAGCAGAAAGTGAAAAACAACCTTTTGGTACTAGGATATGGCTGGAACAAGGAGAAAGTGAAAAACAACCTTTTGGTACTAGGATATGGTTGGAACAAGAAGAAAGTGAAAAACAACCTTTTGGAAGACACATATCAACTCATGACAAACCAACTGACGAAGAAATGGAGAAACCAAACGATGTTTTTGGGATTTCTCTAGGGACTGGTAAAGTAAGTCAATCGATTGATAATGCAGCCAAGAAAGAAACCGAAAAAATCAGTCAAATTTCTGTAGGACATGCATGGGATGAAAAAGAGACACGCATCCTTCACAGCTACTGTGAGAACCCATCGGCTATAGGAGAAGAGAAACACTGTGCACAATCACTACAATCAATGATGGATTTTGCCATTTCAAAGCTTGGCAAGAATATCAAAGTGATGTCAAGTTCCTTTTCTCAAAATCAGGACCAATATGTGGTAGAAGAAGTGAAGAAAATAGGAGACAATGCAGTGATGTGCCATAGATTGAATTTTAAAAATGTTGCATTCTATTGCCACCAAGTCAATGCGACAACAATTTACATGGTCCCATTAGTGGCATCCGATGGAACTAAATCTAAGGCACTAACAATCTGTCACCATGATACTAGAGGTATGAATCCTAATATGCTCTATAAAGTTCTCAAAGTCAAGCCTGGAACTGTCCCTGTTTGCCATTTTATTGGCAACAAGGCTGTTGCTTGGGTACCCGACGATGATGTCACTGATTCTGATTGCTATCCTAGTTTCATCTAGCAGATTTGGACATCCAAGGGGCTCTCATGTTTGGACTTTTTTCAAGTGATAAATGGGCAAAAAATATGATGTGAGAATATATATCATATCTTATGTACAAAGTATCGTCCATGTATTCCAAATAAAACTAGTTATGAACTAGTTAGAACTATGGGTTTGTGTTTGTGGATTGTTACACTGTATGGCCTGTCTCTGATGTACTTTGTATTTGAAAATGCGCATAAAATTTGTTGTGTGTTTGATGTAATATCTTCTCTTTATATGGATGTCAAAATCATGGCACTAGCTGGGAAAATGTATATTAATGTTAACATTAGTAGTTACCATGTAGAGAACCAAAATACAAATAGAAAATGTATAAAAATTGGAAGACAACAATCCTATAAAATAACTTATGTGCAAGAAAACTTTTTATAGAATCAATCATTACTCAAAGGAACATTACAACAAAATTATAATGAATCAGAGAGTCATTCTTTTGTTTGCTCAACATTGTTCCAATAATCAATACATACCAAAAGTTCAACAATGCAATTGTCATGTTATCCATGCATCATCTGAAAAAACCTGATTTTCAACTTAACCTTCTTCATTGGTAACCAATGCCACAAAGACAATCAATAACAACTCAAGCAACCAAAAACTAGGAAGAAAAAAGGTGTTGGAATCTAAATAAAAACAATTTCATAAAACATGTTCAATAAAAAATAATTATGAATCATTAGCGGAAGCAAACAAAACATCAAACATGAATATGGTCGGATCTACAACATGTTTTATCTATCATGATATTAATAATTAGGTATTAGGAAACTTCGATGGCAGCTCTCTCAACAACAACGATGTGAAACATGAGATGTTCTGAAACACACAACAAATATTAGCAACGACTTGTTCTAGTAAGACTTGTTCTTGTATAATATCATCCTAAATACAAGTGTCTTTAATATTTGACTAGTTTTGATATCTGAGGCGTTCGTTGTTTTGGGAACCAGTTGTGGATCGAATTAAAAAGAGACTATTCGGGTGGCGTAGTAAAAAAAATTCATTTGGTGGTCGTCTTGTTCTCCTCAAGTCTGTCTTGTCCTCCCTTCATGTCTATGTTATTTCCTTCTTCAAAGCCTCGTTAGGTATAATCTCTACCCTTGAATTTATATTTATTAATTTTTTTTTGGGTAGGTGTGAGGATCATAGGAAAATTTCTTGGGTTGCTTGGAATAATATTTGTGATAGTAAAGAATTTGGAGAATTGGGGGTGCGGAGGTTGAGGGAGTTTAATATTTCCTTGTTAGGAAAATGGTGCTGGAGGTTATTAGTTGATAGAGGAAGTTTGTGGTATAGGGTGTTGGTAGCTCGTTATGGTGAAGAGTATGGGAGGTTGGTGGTTGGGGGCCAGAGTGTTTCTTCGTGGTGGAGGGAGGTGGCGAGTATTCGTGATGGTTTAAGGAGAATGTGGTGCGCAAGGTTGGTGATGGGGCTAATACGTTGCGTTGGTTGGATCTATGGGTGGGTGAGGCGCCTTTGTGTGTGCAGTTTAGTCGTCTTTATGACTTAGCGGTGAATAAGTCTATTATGGTGGCTGGAATGTTTTTGTTAGGGTGGGAGGAAGGGGGTGAGGCTTGGCAGTGGTGTCGCCGGTTGCAGACTTCGGAGGATGAGTTGCTAGGGGAGTGTAGAATTTTATTATCTGACATTTCTTTGCAGCAAAATTCTATAGATCGGTGGGTGTGGCGGCTTGATCCGTCGAATTGTTACACGGTTAGTGGTGTTTACCATTTGCTTACCAGACAGCTAGTTCGGACAATAGAAGCGGCTTCAGACTTAATTTGGCGCAAACAGGTTCCCTTGAAAGTTTGTGTTCTTGCGTGGCGCCTCCTTCGGAATAGACTACCGACGAAAGATAATCTATTAGCTCGTGGTGTCTTGTCTCACATTAATCATCATTGTGTGGCGGTCGGTTGTAGCGATTTCGAGACAGTTCAACATTTGTTTATTTCATGCCCGTTTCTGCAGCTCTTTGGGGCCATATTCGGTTCAACATTGGTTTATTTCATGCTCGGTCAGACCATTTTTATCAGTTTGTTTACTCAGCAGGTGGAACGTGCACCCGCCGTTCTTTTATGCAACTCATTTGGTTATGTTGTGTGTGGGTTGTGTGGAATGAAAGGAATAAGAGGGTATTTAAAAACAATGAGATCACCATCCATCAATTGGTGGAGAAAGTCAAATTACATTCCTTTTGGTGGATGAAGACGTTTAATATTTCTATTCGGCCTAATTTTCATATGTCATGGTCTAACCCTCTTGTTTGTTTGGGCATTGACTAACCTGTCTATTTTCTATTAAATTTGGCCTAGTAACTGTGTACTTTTGAGCTTTCTCCAGCACACCTTGTGCTCGAGAGTTCGCTTGTGTTTCTACTATATTTCATTTTTGATTGTTAAAAAAAATAAAAAAATTGAGAAAATTTTTTAGTTATATGATTAAGTTATTTTCCCATTTAATTTATTTGTATGTGCCCAACTATTTTATATTTGTATTTGCGATCAAATATTTCTCATTATACGATTAAGGGCTTCTATGCCAAGGATAAGCTTTGAAAAAATGCCACCATATCAGATCTGCTCCATGTTAAAATATTCTTATTAAGTAGGACTTCAAAATTCAAACAGAAATATAAGAATATTCACAAGAGTAGATTTAATAAAGAGACACTTGGTCATTTCTTCGAAAAAATGTCTCTCCTTTATAAGGAATATAAAAATCTACCCTCCATCTCAGATCTCTTTTAATATATTTCTGATTTCTTAAAAAGTATATAAAGCTCATTGTATTTTTTTTTTAAGAAGCTAGTTACTTAATCAAAATTGATTTTGAAGGAGAATTGAATCTGAAGCCTTAAAAACGTGCTTCCAATTTCAAAACCAAAACCACTGAAATTAATTTTTATTTTCTAAAACAATTCCAAATTTTGAGATATAAATAGAAAATTAGAAAACTAAATATTTTAGATGAAGAGAGAATAGTGTAGTAGTAAGTGGTCATTTTTGAAAAACAAGTTGTCCCAAAATAAATCTTGCTTTTAATTTTTAATGTCATGTGGATGTATGTACATATTTATAGTCTCATGATAATAAGTTAACAAGTATCACTTAGATTGCAAAACGACAAACCTTTCATTATACGGATATGGGCATATAATTTAGGCATTTTTTACGCTTAACTTTTAAAAAGTTGCGATTTTGTCCCCTAACACAAAAAAAACAATTTTGGTTCTAAACGTTGCAAAGTTGTTGAGAAGACGTCAAGTATCAGGAAACACGGGTCATAATCGCAACTTTTGTAAAGATAAGAGGCCAAAAGAGTATATTTCCCTTATGTTAGAGGGTCAAATGAGCATATTTCCTTAAAAAGAGAGGTCACTTTTGTCATTTTTTTTTAAAGGGGACCGAAATTGCAACTTTTGCAAACTTAGAGGGTGAATAGTTCATTTAAGCCTATAATTTACTATATATATTGCAGGGCAGTAAGTCCTTCATACTCACTCTCACTGAGTTTCTACCATTTCACACCTTAAATGGAGTTTACACATCTATTTGTTTTAGCTCTATTTTTTGTAAGCTACTTTCTGCTTTACTTGATTACTTATAATTAATTGTCTCATTTTTCCATCAATATTTCATGTGATTTGGAAAATTTCGTTTTGGGTGATAATATTACTTGCAGCGTTAAGGAACTGAGGTTTCTTTTTACTATATATATTGCCACTGAGTTCAGAACTCCTTGTAACAATCTTCTTTCCAAACTCATTTAAGATTCATTATTTTATTGGATAAAATTCATGAGCCCTCATAGCTATTTCAATCAATAAAGTAGTTATGGTTAGAAAGGATGTTACAGTCACTAAAAAATTTAATCGGTATATAATAAACACACACACCCTAATTTTGGTAGAATTCACGAACAAATTGAACATGGACTTCCTCCATCCATTTCAAACTTTCAAATCATGACATGTTTGTTTTCTTTTTAATCTTCCTCACATTTTCCCCCTCTCTTTCTCTCTTGATATTTTAGTTATGTTTTTGACACCATTCATAACTTTGGATGTATTTTGCAGTTAGCTATCGTGGGAATCAATGGATCTAAATCAGGAGAAGAATATTGGAAATCTGTTTGGCCAAACACTCCTATGCCTGAGGTTCTTTCAGATCTGCTGCTGCCCGGTTAGTAAATATAAATTACTATGCTCTCATGATTATTTTAGCGAAGTGTATAATATTTTTTTATTTTTTCCTTGATTGCTATTGGTACTAACTTTCCACACGATACCTTATATTCTTCAAAAGACAATTTTTTTTAGGGGATTCTTGAAAAGACATGTGAGGCACACCAATATATAATATCTTTTATTTTACTTTTTTTAAAACCTTAATATTGTTTAAAGGGATAATAGTGTTTTACCCCCGTAATATAAATCATTTTTGGGTTACTATGTAAATTTATTTTTTAGATTTCATACTTGTAATTTGAAGATTCTTTAATTTTGGGCATTTATGACATCAAATTACAAAAATTATGGCATAGATAATTTAATTTAATTTTGGGCATTTAATTTCACCTTAAGCTAAGACGTCGTATTTACATGTCTAGGGCATCTAATACAACATCTTACTAGAACTTCTTGTTTTAACAAAATACAACCAACACATAATCAAAACCTAACACACCCCCTGTAATTTGTGCAAATTTCGGTTTACCCCTTTCATATTATCGATTTTGTACTGTCAAAATTCATGAAGGTCCAAACCCAAAGAATATTCAAATTACAAAGTATATCAATAAATTATAATGTTTTTTTTTTATTCTTAAAATAAGTTACTATTTTCATCTCAAGAACATCAATTTTTTTATCTCCTCTATTCAACATTAGTGAAAATACGGACACTCACGTGCCCGTCTTTCCGCTCTATTCGTTTTGCTATATATTTCACACCTACATGTACCTGTATTTTTTATTCTTCCGTATGTGTTGGTTACTAGTAATATATAGGACTATAATAAGTTTGGAATTTGTTTGGTTTTGATGGTGCAGAGAGCGGAACCAGTGTGCCTATTGAAGGCCAAGAAGCGAAGCAATACTGGACTGTCTTTTTTGAACACGACCTCTATCCTGGCAAAAAAATGAGCTTGGGTGTCCATAAACATTCCGATGTTCAACCATCACAATCAAAGGGACATTTACAGGTCAAAAAAGCAAATCAATTTTTTGGAACACGCAAATGGCTCGAGAAAACAAGTGCAAAAGCAAGACAACCTTTTGGAATTAACATATGGTGGGAACAAAAAGAAAGTGCAAAACCAAAACAACCTTTTGGAACTCACATATTAACTGACAAACTAGCGGAAGAAGAAATGGAGAAACCAAATGATAATTTTGGGATTCTCATATGGACTGGTAAAGTAAGTCAATCTTTTCGAACTCGTATATCAACTGAAGACGAAATGGAGAAACCAAACGATAATATTGGGATTATTTTATGGACTGGTAAAGTAAGTCAATCCATTCGAACTCGAATATCAATTGATAATGCAGCTAAGAAAGAAGCTGAAAAAATCAGTCAAACTTCTGTAGCACATAAATTGGATGAAAAAGAGACACACATTCTTCACAGCTATTGTGGGAACCCATCAGCTATAGGAGAAGAGAAACACTGTGCACATTCACTAGAATCAATGATGGATTTTGCCATTTCAAAGCTTGGAAAGAATATTAAAGTGATGTCAAGTTCATTTGCTCAAAGCCAAGACCAATATGTGGTGGAGGAAGTGAGGAAAATAGGAGACAACGCAGTGATGTGTCATAGAATGAATCTAAAAAAGGTTGGATTCTATTGCCACCAGATCAACGCGACAACGACTTACATGGTCCCATTGGTGGCCTCTGATGGAACTAAATCTATGGCACTGACTATCTGCCACCATGATACAAGAGGTATGGATCCTAATATGCTCTATGAAGTTCTCAAAGTCAAGCCTGGAACTGTCCCCGTTTGCCATTTCATTGGCAACAAAGCTATTGCTTGGGTACCCAACGATGTTGTGAGCGAGTCCGATGACCATCCTTGTGTAATCTAGACCCTCTCTGGTTTTGTTATATTTGACCAGTATGATGTTCTTTGTTTTGGAAAATAATGTGCAGAAAAATTGTTGTGTTTGATGTAAGATTTTTTCTATATTTTGATTTCATAATCATGGAAATAGCTGAGGAATGGATATCCTCTTGTTAGCATTTTTAAACTACAAATATTACAAGTTCACATGTTCTTTCATTTAGAAAGGAAGTGTATGACCAAAATGGATAAATTTGGGCTAGACAATACTACTTCAAACCTAAATTTTACTAAGGAGGATTGATTTTATCTGTCATTGTTCTCTTTATACACCCCTCATCGTTGCTTATATTTTTCCCTAGACATTTTATGCAAACCTGCTAGCACGACTCATTGTTTTTGGCCTTTGCATGCATTGGTACTTTTACTTTTCATTAGATGAATGCAGGAGCTACATGGTAATGATTGAGTTTGAATTATGCACTAACCTTACTGTTGAGAATTTTAGTATGGATGCATTCGATGATGGTATCTCTGACTTCTCATGTAGAGTATCTTATTAGGAAAGCTAGAATGGTTGCACATTTGTAGCAAAAGTTGATCCAATATATATTGAATTCTAAAGTGAATTTTATAATGAGGCCTTGGATGTAAAATTATTTTTTTAAAATTTTTAACATTTCTTTTTTAATCAATAATTATCTAATCATTTACCCCTCAAAAAAAACAATCATTTAATTCTAATTGAGACGTTGTTGATCCAAAATAACATTTAATTTTTTTTTCAGCCAAAGCAATAATTATAAAATTCTCCTTTGTTTTTCCTTAAAGCTTTTTTTCGCTCCTTTTTATCACATTCTTTTTCCCCTTTTCTAAAGAAAACAGGAGCACAAACAGCAGTAAAGATGAAAAATAAGGATGAGAGGAATGATGTTGGATTAAGAAACTAGATTTCATTATTCCATCAAAATCAGAAAATAACCCACAATCTGATATTGGCTTTATTATGACCCTGATACAAAACAGAAGAATTTAAAATTAAAAAAAAACGAAAGAAAAAACTCTACCAATTGGGCTTAATACAATAAACAAGTCCAATTACTAAATTGAATTCATAATCAAAATTGTATCCAATTATATATTTTATTTTTTGAAATTAAACGAATATTTAAGAAGAATAATGTCAGCAACACTCATTTAATGATGCTTTTTATAGCAACCCTCTTGCATTGGCCTGATTTTCTTGGGATTTTGAAGTGTGCTTATATCAAGGTCTCAAGTTAAAATCTCTTAGGTGTCAATTTTGGTGCGTAAATTTAGCTTCTTAAAAAAAAAAAAAATCTCTTTATAACACTCATTCTTTGATTAGGTGAAATCCAAATGAGTCACACCATTATGTTACCTAAGAAGAATATTTAAGAATAATGTGACCCATATGTATTACCTCCAATAAGAGAGTGTTCGTAAGATTGTGTTGAAATATGTGTCATTAGCATTCTTCTACCTAAGAAGTGTAAACACATACAAACTCCTTTGTAAAACTCTAGTTGTAGAAGTCCTCTTGTGTGAGGTAAGGAAGTATTTTCCTTGTGTGTTGGAGCAATTATAATCTTGTGTGATTACAGAGAAAAATGTTTTGGAAGTACAAAGGTGAGTGGACTAACCATAGATTGTGGGATGAAGTAGGATAATTTGCTTGTGTTGTCTCTCTTATTTCTTTGTGATTATCTCTTCCACTTTAGTTTTGAAATTGGTATTGAGACATCCTTTGATGTTCAACAACCATAAACTGACTCTGAGCAGATTCATACTCACCTTGACCCAGAAACAGTTTCTCATCAACCAGGCTCTAATAACCTAATTATAGTATTTGACCCCTCATCGTTTGAACCACCACCCACTTAAACAATAAACTTTCCCAATTTTACCTTAAACCTATATGAACCACAACCAACAACACACCCTGAACTTGAGAAGTTCAGTACATTTATGTATATAGGGTTCATAATCTGCCGGATGAAGGAAGCAACAATGTAGATTTTGCAGAGCATGCTGCTAAGTTGGATGCTCTAAAAGCTGATATAGATGAAGCTATGAGGAATATGAAGGAAACTGGAAGACATTATGTTGATGTAAACATGGAATCTCTCAAAGCATGGTTTGATGAACTCCTAAGCCAAATGGACCTAGCTAATCTGAGAAGGAGACCTCAAAGATAGATAGCTAGTAAGATCACTGTTGATGAGATCCCTGAAGTTTATGAGTTCCCTTCAGTGGATCCAGCAACTCCTTTGGTGCCTTTGATAACTCATGACTTGTTTATTCCTGCTGCAATGCAACCACCTCTTTCTCTTGTGAATGTTGTCTCCACTAAAGTGTTTGAAGCCTTCAAAGAAATGGGGTAAAAGTGAATCATACCTTGGGGGTGATGCTACGCCGCCCTTATATAGGCATGTAGGAGAATAATTGCCTCCGTGAAATGTGGCACCTCTGTATGAAGTGGTTAGAGATGGCCTCAGCGGCTCAAATGGACCTAAGCGTGCTCCGGTGCGGTGTTCCATACAGATCTTAACATGTTCCTTCACCGTGGTTGGGTCTTAGCCTATTGGCTCGTAGCCTGATAGACTTTTAGCAAGTGTACTAAAAATATATCGAAGTAATAAAATTTATAAGTTCGTATCCACAGGGACTGTTTCAATTTCTACTCGGCAAAAGCGTTAAAACAAAGGATGTATTAAATTCAGTAGTGCCCTAGGCAGTTGAGTTGATTTTTGTAACATAAACGGATTAAAAACAATAAAAGATAGGTGTTAGAAATTTAGAGAGAATTATGATCAAGACTTTCGAATACTCTAACGTTCTCTTATGGTAATTTGCACTCCTAGTTCAATCAATGATTATCTAGTTCAACGACAGATTAACAAAGTAATTCTATCCAATCTCTTGACCTAGAATTCTCCCCGCAAGTGACAACCCCTTAATCTCTTAAGTGAATTCGAAACCGTTGGAGGTTTTAACAGAACGTTAATCCCTATGTCATAACCTAATAATAATCTATCTCTAGCTTGATTACTTAGGTTAAACTTATTACCTAGATCAGAGTCAAAAGTCAGGGTTAGTGGTCATTCAATCTCTAAGATC
>Ga0315913_1009882_pt1 | contig 11098 bp, 5 predicted proteins | sample MpolsnodulesMG_FD_207736 | JGI IMG/M metagenome (GOLD analysis project Ga0315913, IMG submission 207736) | Medicago polymorpha root nodule microbial communities from Los Angeles, California, United States - small nodules | ecosystem: Host-associated > Plants > Roots > Nodule | place: USA... | reverse complement strand
GAGAATGATAAAAGTGAAAATGAGCTGTTAAATTGGGTTGAAAAATTATGAGTGGTGCTAAAACACTCTTCAAACAATTATTCTTTTATTGAAAAAAATCAACGTGAGTTCCATGTTTTAGAAGTCAGTTCTACATATAGTTATCATACTCACATTGATCTTAAATAGTAAGAGGATGAATGTCAACGAGGAGTATTGGAAAGAAAATGTTCTTACACTCATCATAACTTATTGTTTTAAAGAGTGAATAAAGAAAGTTAAAATGAAGTTTTTATCCCTTTATTTCGATAAAGCCTTAATGTTGGTATCTTGAATCTTACCGACGGCGTCAGTTTTTATGAATTCGACAAAGAACAATGGTAACCAAAACAAAATAATCCACTCTAGGATAAAAAAATCAACCAATAACAAACCTAAAACCTGTGTCTATAGAAATCAAACAATTTATCCAAAGATACAAAGAGTTGATGAATAAACACACCAAAATTATTTATCCAATTCGGCCCAAATTTGAAAATGCATGTGGGAGACAGTAAATTTTCAATTCACTTTGAGCTTTTTAAGATATACAATTAACTTCGAGAGTTTAAGGTCAACAAACCTTAATTTCTACACTCTCTTTCTCTCAAGAGAATTACAAAAGTGACCAACAAATTATCCTTAATTTCTCAACAAGATCTATCTCTTATTCCTGTCGGTTCCTCTCTCAACCCCTCAATAATAAACAAACAAGAATTGACTATATAAAGCTTGAAACATTTCACTAATGATTCATACCTACCTAAAGTGTTTACGATCTTTTTCCAACCATAGAACATCACAAAAATGCACTCCACATGAAAGTATTAATCCTCCATCGTGTGCCCTCATACCTTTCTTATAATGTGTTTCAACAACTTTGTTTAGACGAACTAACCCAACTTATTACAAATATTTTTTATTTACATTTTACTTTTTATCCGTTGTAATGTATTTGAAATGTTGAATTGTCATACATTAAATTTTTAAAAAATGACTATTAGTTTCTCCTAAATATTGCATCTTTCTTGTAAAATATCTCTAGGAAATCTATCTAACTGTATTCATTGAAAAAATGACTTTCCTAAAAAAAGGAAAAAAAATTTTTTGCCTAAATATCCTCCAATATTCGGAAATTAGAGATTAATTATTCAAATTGCGAAAATTTACTTGACGGTTTGACCTCTTTCAACAAACATCACCGTTACATTCTAACGGTCCGTTGGAATGTAGACATTTTCACGAAAGACGCATAATTTTTGAGGTTTTAACGCAAGTAATGGAAGAAGAATATCATTTATTAGCGAATAAAATCTCCATCTGTACCATTAGTATTATTAACCAATTTATTTATGAAGTTTTGTGCTATCAATTTTTATTGACAAATGTTTACCATCATATGTTGGAGGTAAATGAAAGAGTTTTTGAGGTAACAAGGAAATGTTGTCAAGTTAGGTAATTAATGATCCATCCTTATAATGCAACGGATACTCTTTCCTTGAAGGAGATAATCAAAAGCTTTGTTAATATCCTTGAAGTCCACCTCTTGTGATATGAAGCCATCCAAGTTAAGTTCCTGTAACAGAAATGACATAAACCAATCACATTTTAGTTTTTTTTCCAAGCGTTTGTTTTAGTTTTTAAAAAATAGATAAAAATCTAAAACTATTTATGTTTGTTTACTATTTAAAAAAATCACTCTTTAAAATAATGATTTTTAACCAATTTATGTGTTACCTCATTGTTTTTTAAAAGTAAAATTGATTTTTGGAATAATTAATTCTGATAGACATTGCTTTTCATTCTAGAGACAAAAATGATTTTTTTGATAAAATGGTTTTTCCAAAAATCCTAAATAAAAACTTCAAAATAGCAAAAGTGATTGTTTTTCCATAAAAAAAAATAGAATTTTTCCTGCTAACAGTTTGCTGAAACTATTTTTTCCGGGTTAAAAAAAGTGTAAGTGTGTTTGGTTTTGCGGACTATGAAAAATGACTTTGAATGAATTGATAGTGTAAATATGACCTTAATAGTAAATGATATTTGTATAGTATACATTCATGTACTAGTGAATTTAAAAATATATTTAAGATTAAAATCGATTATAGAGTCAAAATCAATTTTCTCAATAACATTCAAACATATAAATCAATTTCGCACCTCTAAATTATCCTCTAAAGTGTAACCAAAGATACATGTTAAGGTAATATTATATGCTGATTCTACATAGAGCACTTACTTTGTCTAAGTATTTCTGAGCAAGGAGGGGAAGATCAGATTTTGGCTTCAAGCCTCCAAATAGTGACCCGGTGATGGTTTTGCCTTTTAGAATGTCATAAGGATTTAAGGTCAATGGCGAACCGTGCATTTCCACCCCAATTATCACCGTTTTTCCCCAACCCTAATCAAAGTATACCAACCTTTAATTAATTTTTTTTAAGGGAACCAACCATTGATTAATGTTAATCGGTTTTTTAATTGATTTATTAATTGTATTCAAAAGCATGCAAATGCATGCATGTTAGTAGATTTTAAAGCAGAAAGAAAACAAACTTCTCGACTGCTATTAAAAGCCTCTGCCATTAGTGATGCCAAGCCTATGCATTCGAAGCAATAATCAGCTCCTCCATTTGTCATATCCTTAATCACCTATACGTAGTGGAAAAAAAAAAATTTTATTGTAAAATCAAATAAAAAAATACATTGTCACAGAGTCCAGCGCAAATGATTGATACATTGTGAGTATTGTAAACTCTGAACTACCACGAAATTCAATTCCTACTAATAAGATATGAATATGCTAAAAAATACAACATAACTTTGGTATGATACCAAACATGTTATTCGCGTAACTTACCTCGCTTACAGATTTGTCGTTGCAGGTGGAGGGATTCACAAAATCAGTTATTCCAAATTGTTTTCCTGTGTATGATGAGCAAGAAAATGATGCTTCTCAAGATTCAAAATAGCTAAAGGAAAACATGCAGTATATATAGTGTTTAAACAAACAAAAATATATATCACTAAAAATATGGCTAGACAAAAACCTATTTCAAATTTGTCCTGATTTAAATCAATGCCTATAATCTTCGAAGCTCCTCGTTGTTTTGCTGCTACAGCAACCTGCGCACCATTCAAAACTCGAGGTTAGTTCAATCACTCAAAAAATACTATCTCACTCCCTTTGAAAAAATAAATATGTTTTATCAGAAAGAAATATCCTAACCTAAATGTTATTTTTTTTTATTTTATCCTAAAACTAATTGTGAATGTATTTTTTGACAAAGATTTTATTTTCGTATATTTTTTTTGGAAGATATGGATTTGGTGCGTGGTGCTGTTTTAAAAGTCAGTTTTAACCTTCTTTTTGGATTTTTTGTCCTCCACTCATTTCTATTTTTCTTATGATGTAGCATTTTCATTCATAAAGTGGTAGCGTTTAATAGTGATATATTTTGATAGTTCCCCATTATAAATATCATAAAAAATTAAATGACTAACCAAAATTCAGAAGAAGAAAAAAAGTATCAAAAATTTAGTTTTTAAAATAGGGGACCAAAACTTCAATTTTTGAAAAATATGGGGACCAAGTCCATTTAAACCTTTTTTTTTGTCCATGATAAAGTGGATAATCTCAAAGGTGGTTGCTCAATAGACTCTTCAAATTGTTCAACCAATTGAATTGTAACTTTCGATTGACTTTTTTTTGTAAGTAAACTCTAATCGAATTGTAACTCTTAACAATCACTTTTAAAAAAACTTGAACAACTTAAAAGGACATATAGAGCAATCATCAATCTCAAATCTGAATGCGTACGTGTTCTCTAAACTTACAGCCAAGCCTACAGCACCAAGCCCAAAAATAGCCACCGTGGTCCCTTTTTCTACATCCGCCACCTTCCAAGCTGCCCCTATCCCTGCAAGGATACAAATAAAATGCAACCACCAAATTGAAATATCGAATAATGTTCATACCATAGCTTGTTATAATTTGTAGAGTTTTCGTTAGATCCTTGCCCAAAAAAAAAGATTCTTTAAACCAGATGCGGACGCAATGTTGATTGACATAATTGCTTTTAAAGAGACAAAGCTAGAGATCGATATCGTGCACGGCATTATGGAAACCAAACAAATGCAAACAAACTTAAATGACCTATGTTTTTTAGTCAAAAAAATAAAAAATAAAGGTCGCATCTCTATAACTAAAGTATATACAGATTAAGTTTTTTTTAATAGAGTAATTTATTTAATTTTTTTTACAGTTTTTAATAGAGTAAGTTAACAGGTGATTTATATATACTAATTCTAGTATCAAATTGGTTCAAACCGAGACGGCACCGAGTAATTTCAGTTTTATTTATTAGTGTGAAGAAAAAAAAACCAAAATACTAATATAGACACAGTCACAAAGAACCCAAAAATATAGAAAAACTATAATCCCAAATTTTCCTGTGCAAAATATTACACATAAGGAATTTATTTTAGCTATAAGTCAATTACAGAAAAGGAGGTCATGAATTCAAATTATGATTTCATTAACAAAATAATACATATGATTTTAGCTATACGAAATGAAGCTATATTCATCTTCTTACTAGCTTATACAATGGATAATACATATGTGGAGGCAAATTAAATTGAAAGGTGAGTGTGAGTCTAACCTGTGGAAACACCGCAACTGAGCAAGCAAGCCTTATCAAGAGGAATCTCTTGAGTTATTTTAACCACATGGGTTACATCCACCACTGTGTACTCAGAAAAGCTACTAACACCCAATAAATGGTGCACCACTTCCCCATTCATGTCCCTAAACCTGCTTGTTCCATCTCTTGGCATGTCACGGATCCGTTTGTTCCCAAACTTTGTGCAATTGTTGCTCTTTGTGCTCTCGCAGTCGATGCATTCACCACAGTTTGGGAGGAACACCGGAACGACCAAGTCACCCTCTTTCACTTCTTCCACATTCTCCCCTACACTCTCCACGACTCTATACTTAATTGTAAATAACAATATTAAATGATAAACAAGAGTATATTTCATTATTTTTATGTTTTTATAAATGATTATTAATCCCCGGTAATAGTTTGACTTTGTAATCACAAATGAGAAAGTTCAAATCTAATATGTAAACAATTATAAAATAATCATTAGTACCAACTTTATAATTTTTTCTTCTTCAACTAAAAAAAAAATATATTACCCCACAGCTTCGTGTCCTAGAATTCTTGGAAACATAGCAGTAGGTGCCTGAAAAAGAAAATTACGGGATTTTCATTTGAAATAATTTTAGTAACAACTAGTACGATGCATAATTGAATAATTGGTTGATAGAGATTTTGGATTTGTGCTTACTGAAGAATCCATTTTCCAAAAGGTGACATCAGAGTGGCAGAGAGATGTGCATAATATTTTGATCCGTACTTCCCATGATTTAGGTGGGTCTAATTCAACTTCCTCTATGACAAGGGGTTCACCTGATTTTTTGCATATTGCAGCTGTTCCAATATTTCATGAACAAATGTCAAATTAAAGACTAAAGTATAGTATAGTATAGTATAGTATATACAAAAGAATCATACCTTTGCATTTTAGTGGCTTGCCAATATATTCCCTTGTAACGCTTCTGATGATCGGCATAGCCATCCACAGATGATGAAGATTGAAGACTATCAATTTGGTGATTACCCTTCTTCCTTTCTTTTCTAGAGTTAGGCTGTGGCTTGCCAAACCTGCTAAAACGGGGAGATAGGATTCAAAAATATTTCACAACTAGTCCATTAGAATTACGAAATTATTACATATAATAATAATAATATTCTCTTTTGGTAAACCATTATGGACTTGGTACATTATTGGGCTATTTTATCGTTTTTTAGTTAATCATCGGTGACCAACTACCACTACCAGCCTTTTATTTTTAGCATATTTTACACCTTTGCATTACATTTTTCTATTAGACAATTATTTCATCTAAAAATGACTATTAAACTACTAATTTAAAATGTCAAAAATCTAACTGTTTTAGCTTTTGAATTATGACCAAACTGGTTCACATGCATAAATACTGTGTTGAATTTTTAACGAACCAATTCTTGTATTATCAAAAATATTTAAGTTCGCCTCAATTTGCTTAAACCTACCTTGCCCTCGAGCTTGCCACATAAATTCCAACATTTTGAGAATCGGATAATTTTGAAGAAAAAGATTTTGTAAAAAGTTCATAACTAGGAGGTCTTTAAAATTTAAATTGGGGAAGATACCCCCTTTCAAAAAGAAAAAAAGGGTTCAATTTGATACTTTTTATTGTGACTTGGTAATTGCTAACTCAGTTGTTAGAATCATCGGTTTTTTTAAAAGGTTGTTAGATCATCGGTTAACAACCACATAATCTTCTTCTTTTTTGAAAAGATCAAGACCACATAATCTAATATTATCATTTTTTTTCCAGAGGACGTTCGTATAATGTTATTTGTAGCGTGTGGTGTGGAACCATTTTGAAACAAATAATGTACAAGACACAAATTTAAAACCTAAATCAATGAATGATAAGGGATACAAATATGACTAAGCCTTTTTTTGGAGGAAAAATATGACTAAGCCTTTATTTAATATAAGAGTGCCACCTTAATTGTTTGTCTTCATTTCAGTTATCGAGTTTTATATTGATTACTATAAGGATTTTTTTTTTTACATGGCTAATCAAAACAAAAGAAAAGAAGCAAAAACCAACAAAAAAACCAAGCAACTACTCTCTTAGAAAGTAAGTTCCAGCTACATCGCTTCTAACAAAATCAATAATGTCTTTCTCAAGGAGAAGCATAAATAAAGTGATTTGTAATTGAAGATGCTCCAAACTTTGCTAAAAAGTCTACACATTTGTTTCCTTTTTTAAGGATGTGACAAACTGTTACATTGTCGTGAGAAAACAACTTCTTTATGTCTTGAATCAGCACAACGTGTATGTGATGCTTTACATTGGGACCTTTAGCGAGGTTAAAACAGTATAAAGAATCAAAGTAGCAAACAATCTCATCAATTTCCATGTCTTTCGCCAAAATAAGACCATGATAGATAACATATAACTCAACAAACATAATATCAGATGAACCTTGAATGAAATAAGAGAAAAACCTGATAAATAATATCGATTACCATAAGTTAATATATTTTTTTAAAGAACCATAAGTTAATAGTTGGCTACCTACATTATTTTAGTTTACATTTAACTCATTTTTTTTTATTCAACTCATTGATTAATGTATTATTATTTTATTTTATTTTATTTTATTCAACTCATTAGTTAGTGTTTCTAAAATGGAAAAAATTTAGGTACAATTCCTTAGGTGCTTTTCGTATGGTTCTTAACTAAATTCACCCTGATTTTCTTAAATCCATAATTCTCTCAAAGTTTGTTATCTCAAAAAAAAAGTTGTATTTTTAGTTAAAAATCATACGAAAAACACATAATTGTACCTAAGTTTTGTCTGTCCAATAATTTTCACCGGAAGAAAAAAAAATTGTCTCGAATTTTAAGTGAGCTCAGTTGTTCGGTTTCTTTTATTCTGAAAGATTGCTCTTTTAGCTCTCATATTTACTTACAAATTCTTAAAAACAACGTTCAATAGATTTTTATCCGAAGTTTTTAAAAACACAAAAAATAACGTTTACGAACCAAACAGTGTGAACAATTGGGGGGCCAAAAAACAAATTTCTTTATTCTGAGTTTCCTTCAATCGCTTTCTATCTGTAGTTATGTATTAAGGGCCATTTATAAAAGCTTAACCATGTCTATATTGGTACTGTTTGAAAGTTTTACTCTATACCCTCTAGCTGGTCCTACCACGTCCATTCTTTTTTTATACAAAGATAAATAAATCAGGTTTCACCTTCATTTTAACACAAACGATATGTGTAACCAAAAAAAAAGAAAGAATTGGATGATATGGGTGTATAAATGATGAGTTAGATTGGGTTGTATATGATCCAAACTCGGTCCCTACATGAGATTTGAATCCAACAAGTAAGTAATAGTACTTAGATAAGGCTAAGTTGATCTCAAGACAAGTCACAAATTTATTTTTTTTGTGTGGAAATAATCAACATATTTTTGAGTCATAGAAAACAACAAGACAATCAAAAGTAGCATATGAAGCAAGGACATAATCAACAGTAGCGTTGTCTTACAAAGTAATAAAAAGTAGTGGAACCATTAACGTTACAAATCAATTAGCAATTTGTACTCTATATGATCAAAAATAAACGGTGCATAAATTAAAGAGTCATTCAAAAAATAACGTTTGCGATGGTGTGAGGCTGAGTTGGAGAAACGACAACGTGAGAATGAGTCGAAGGAGGCGAGGAGCAGTGGTGTGTGAGGTAAACTCTAGGTTGAGGTTCTAAATAGAAAGTGAATATTGTAAAAGTGAAAAAGTTGTGTGAGAGAGTATATAAAATAATATTAAAATAAACCGAATTTTGACCGCCGCACATGACAAAAAAAATGAAGTTTTTTTGACGTTTAAACTCACCGTAACTTTTGCGGGTATATTTACGTCTTCTTGTAGTGGATATCGAGTACTGGCATAAAAGAGAGAGGTTTAAAGCATAAAAGTACTGCAAATAAGAAGGTACAAATGTCATCAACAACAAAATCTAAAGCTTACAAACACTAATTTTATTTTTTTTGAAAAGGAAAGAGCACAATGACATAAAAAAGGAATAGAAGACATTTCAAGAGAGTTGGGATGTCTTGTAGATTCCAGTCCTTGCCTGATGCTCATATATATTATTAAAAAAAGGAAAAAAGAAATACAAAAAGAACTGGGGGGGACATAAACCTAACCCAGTAAATTCATACAAAGTGTATGTCAACCCAATTGGATGATACAAAAAAATAAAAACAACACCAGTGGATGTCTAACGTGCAACGTATGGACCAACAGTCAACACGGAACGAATCCAAGAACCAACAACTTCTTGCAACATTAACAAGCATAACACTTCTTTCGAGCCAAACAGTCCAACATTGACATCAAACAGGTAGACTAATGAGGATTTTGAAACCTCCCTGAAGTTATATAGTGTCAAACTTTGTGAAAGTGAGAGATTTGACCGCCAACACGGATACAGAACCCCACACCTACAACCCATTATGCTACGACAGTAAGCGACCATTTCTAGCCAAATCCAACATAAAGCAACTCAAAACCAATTGAAGGCCAGATCAAGGGATGGTCAATCAACAGGTTTGAGCACCACGAGCACCGCCAACACAGCAACACCCGCACCCACCTCTCGCAGCAACAACAGACAACAAGTACATGACCATTTCTAGCCTATAAGACCTGTTACGAAGCACATCTATGATCTTGGAGGAGCAGAACTACGCGTGAAACACAGATCTTCAAAAACCAATCTTATAAAAGGGTATTCGAACACATACATCGGCGAATAGATCAACAAACTATAACAACCAATGTTTAGATCAGCACAAACCATCACCCATCACCAAGAAGAGGTAAATGTTGCTATGTGCCTTCAAAAAATTAATCGTCCCTGATGTTCAAGATGGAGCAACAATGGGTTTATAAGACAACATGGACGACCGCCACCATAGACGATGTTGTAACAACGGTCTGTCATTTTGAAACAGGGAACAAACAGTCATCAGAAAACAGATCGACCGTTATTAAAGAACAACAATCAAACAAGATGACTCCGCCGACGACAATGCTAATATGCAAGAACCTAACCCTTACAGAGTTCACCAACCAAACAAAAGACCAAAGTACCGGCTCCGACAAAGAGAAACAACGACGACTCTAGCATTGAGAGATCGGTGAGGGGGTGATGCGGAGAAGAATCTCATCGCATCACCACTGCTGAAGCTACATCTTAAACGGTTTGGTGGACGTGGAACAAAAGTTTGAATTTGGGGGTAAGGGAGCAGCGCGCAGAGTAGGTTTAGAGAAGAATAGGTTTACAAACACTATAACTCACGCAAACATTACAAACATTATAACTCACGCAAACAAATAAAAATCAAGGACCCCAAATCCTAAACACCCACAAGGACCATTAAACTTTTCACATGAGTTTTGAAACAACAACATGAAATAAGTTTTACATCCTCGGTATATAATATGACTCCATTGGACAATTTGAAGATTATTAAAAATCATTATATTTATCATTTTCAATAGACCAAATCAAGGTCAACCAAATAACATACGATCTTTTGCGAATAATACGCACAAAACAACCCGCCAAACAAATGAACGTGAAATCTATAACCAAGATAAAACCTCATACCACAATCATACTTGTCCAAACTAAGGACGCTAAGAAAATGTTGAAGGCAACTCCATCACTTCACATTCATTCACATGAATTGAGATTTTTCATTTAAAATAGCAAGTTTAAACAAACAAAAAAAATTAAGCTACAAATTTATTTATGAAAAAAAAACTAAGGACATAAACCTAATTCAGTGAAAAAGAATAAATAAGAAACAAAAAATAAAAATAATAAAAAACTTCTCATATTACATGAGGATTTCATTCATATATTCCTAAGTATAGCCATATAAAAGCTTCTCATATTACATAAAGATTTCATTCATATATTCCTAAGTATAGTCATATATCAATACGTCACTGAAAACCAACAATACACATGTTAGAAAATAAACAAATTATCATTTGTTGAAAACCTATTTATTTATTTATTTTTGAAAAAAATAAAACAATATTCATTCATTCAAATCGATAGATTACATTAGATACAAACATCGCTAAAAACGTAAAGGGTGAATCTGCGAACAAAGCCACAACACCTAAGTTAATAACATAAAACGGCAAAATGCCTACAGATAATATGATAAAACCTAAGTCACCAAAATTCACATGCTTTCGGATCTTCAACGTTGACGCCCAAATCATTGGTTGAATTTGCAATTGACTGATGTTGATCTTTCAATAGGAAATAAACGAACACCGCGGCAAGACACGAAATCAAACGTCACACAAGACGACGAACAACACAAGGCCGCACTTAGACGACGGAATCACAAAAAAACACA
>Ga0315913_1009880_pt1 | contig 11100 bp, 9 predicted proteins | sample MpolsnodulesMG_FD_207736 | JGI IMG/M metagenome (GOLD analysis project Ga0315913, IMG submission 207736) | Medicago polymorpha root nodule microbial communities from Los Angeles, California, United States - small nodules | ecosystem: Host-associated > Plants > Roots > Nodule | place: USA... | reverse complement strand
CCATTAAGTCATTGTGAAGGCTGAACTTTCTTATCATGCCAAACATTACTGCAGAAGGGAATAAGCTACTCATCTTCATCTTCATCAAAATCCCTAACCTTCACATCTGCATCTTCTCCATACTGAATGCAGTTGTCAATTTGAGCCAATACATATTGCATGCTGTAGATGAGAAGAATTGAACCATAAGTACAAAACAAAAGCAGCTTTGTTTGGGAGCTAGGGAAGGACTACAGAAAGTCAGAAGCAGATGTAATGGAAAGAATGGCAGAACATCTAAAATTCAAAATAGACACGAAAATAGCATGGGCTTAAAAGACGATTGATGAAGTAGTTCATTTCAGTAATTTATTAAACTACCATTATGGCTTTTCAAGAGCTCGATTTTGTTAATCAAAATTAACTGAAATTCCAGTGAATTTCGAAATTAATGAACATAAACCCACTCTGAAGCATATTGAAAATAAATCAAGAACAAGTGCTTTCAAGACCTGCCATCCTCTTTCCTAAAAAAAAATAAAATGACCTGCCATCCTTGATAGGAGGAAAGCTGAATTCGTGGTTGAACAAATAGTTAAGAATCCCATCATCAAAACAATATTTTTATAACTCTCAAAATTAAAAATATATTACTCATAAGGATTTTCTTCACATTCTCTACAAAAACACTCAAATAAGGAAGGAAGATTTCTCTCTTTTTTCCTCTTCTCCCCTGCCCCCAAAGCCCTCCCTCCAAACTCCCAAACAAAGCCTTAGTAATTGAACTTGGGCCTAACTCAACCCACAAAAGTTTGAAAGATATAATTTCCCAAGCCTTATACCTTATAAGCACAACTTAGCCATATCTATGTGGGATCACAACAAACACAGTCACACTCATCTGAAGTGTGGAAAATGCAAGTGGCCCAATAACAAAGATCTTTGAGGATTTCTTTTTAGGCCTCTTCAATATCTCTTTTGACTGAAAAATGCCATCCGGGAGTTACCTACCGGAGGTGTTAAAATTGAAAAGAAAAAAAAAATGCCCTCCAGGAGTTATCTCCCGAATTCTCAAGGGACTTGAGAGACGTTGGGGGGGGCCTAAAAAGTACAAAAGAACTGCTAAAGATCTTTACACGCCCTCTCATGCTCATGATTGGGCATTTAAAGCATGAACAAATGCAAGTAACCCGATAACACAGAACTTTAAACACCCCCTTCACGCGCCAAGAAAACAAATATGGGTGTCCCGTTAACAAATTTAGGTTAGGCTCTGACAAACTAAAATTATATCTCTAACCTGTGAGAGATCTCAACAGATACTACTACCGAGGCAACGATGGAGTAACTTGTTTTACTCAAACAGCCAAAGTACTAAACTACATGGAAATGCAGCTTTGAGAACTGTTAATTCCACAGCACAGCATGATACTTAATTTCATATACCAAAATAAATAGAAAGAATGAAGACAAAAACAATCAAATCGGTCATTTTATTGGCCTTTGAAAATTCATTTCTTTGACAAGAGCTTCCAGTAGCATCAAAAACACGATCTACAAGAACCATAATTTGAGTTCAACTTAATTTATGCCATGTTTTTTCATTAAAAACAATTTACAACAGTTTATACCATTCAATTTTAATATTTCAGCATCAACAATATTTACTCAAAATACAATGAACATTTAACTAGAGCAAGAGATAGCATATACCTTATATAACAGCAATATAACATCATTAAAAAAATGAACAGGAAGAAAGTTTAAGCAGTAGAAAGATAGAAGTGTGTACCTTTTATCCTTCCTCAAGTCCAGTGGTATAAAACTCACCATGTTATAACTACTTACCTGTTGCAAAAGGAATAAATAAATAAGCTGATGGAATTGAAAACAAAGCATTCCATAACTTAACTAATGTCTAGGAAGCGTCAGCAGTAAGAATAATCAGAAATGTATGTTCCAAAATTGAAGTCATATGCAAATGAGTTGAAATGGAACTTTCAATCCTTTCTAAAATTTGGAATGGACAAATGATGAAACCACCACTCCTTTCCCATTAACATTTACACAAAAATAGGATGTTGATCGGTACCAAGTATTTTAAGAGAAAACAAACAGAAACCAATAACCCTCCTAGACATTCATAACCCACACATGTATTTTAAGTTGCCAAAACAAAAATATGCATGTTGATCGGTACCACGCAATTATAGCAGGAAAATCGTTAAATTAAAGAGAAATATCTTGAAGAAGTGATGAATGTGCGTGCTGCAGTGACTAAAGATGAGAAGCTTCACGGACATGATTATACAATGAGGTTGGATACACGACTTGTTTCAGTCAAAAAAAAGGGGGGAAATATATTGGCCATCGGAAATTACCCTATTTATTAAAAAAATGGCCCACTACAGCTATGTGAAAATCATGGTTAGGTATGCACTATGCACACAGCCAAAATATCATAGCAAAAAAATGAAAACCACCCTCGGAATCTTCCTTGGAATGCAATCAACATCGATGCTTACTAGACATCAACATAGTATTGCTTTGCTTTTTCAAAATAAAATCAATTCAAATACTAAATAGACCATTATCTATAAAAATAACTTCATTTCAGTCCAAAACTGTCCATTGCTTGTCAATGGTGTGCCAATAAAAACCAACAAAATGAATGCATACTTTACAATATTACTGACAGGGGGGTATATTCTTAAAATAGTCATAGGTTACCCACCACTTCAATCAAAGATTTATTCAACTTTGCATACTGAGGAGCCATCCGTTTATTCAATTCAGATAGTAGAAAGGTGGGCTCTGGATCCAAGAATCTAGGAGCAAAAAAATAAAATACCTATATTAGAATTCGGATAAATAAAGCAGTTGAAACAAATAAGTGAAAGAAATTAAGCGACGGTAATTACTCTTCAAGATCCTTTTTGTTAGTCACAAGGTCCATTTTTGAGAGGATATTGACATGAGGGAGTTCGAGTTGAACCATTGCAGAAAGGGAAGCCATGCATCCACTTATAAATTTGGTCACATCTACCATGAACTGCAATATTTTAAAATTATTAGTCAACAAAGATAACAAGACAACAATAATGGAAAGTCTAAAGGAATGTGAGTGAGTCAATAGCTTAAAGGAAGCATGATTTAAACAAAAGTTGCAAAACTGCAGAGACTATCACCAACCTGTGAATCAAGCAAGTACACGACACAGACATTAAAATTTCTTCGTTTCAAATGTTCAACAAAATTCCGGAATACTGGCACATGTGAATAAAGTTCTATCTGCCCTGCAAAACATTACAAGAATAAGTTGATTAATCACATTTTGTTAAGCAAGTTGCTACCAAAAAACTTAATAATCAATTTTAACAGAATCAACTTTAGGCTACACAAACTAGCTCTGTAACAATCTTGTTCTAAAAGGACAAATATTAGACTAAGCGGTAATTTTATTATGATACAGATTTTATTTTTGTGGCCTTGCACACTCACATAACTGCAATTTATACAACATTATCCCCTCATACTCACAAAACTCTCAAAATTGCAATCATTGGATACTGATGCATAAAAATATTTACTACAAATAACTAGAGAAACAAGCATGAATACCAGGGCAATCAAAAACCAAGTACTCATCATCTAAATAATTGTCCAGCTCCTCATCGAGCCAACCATTTAGGCTGTCTTCAAGGTGTCTAAACATGATTATTAAGGCAACAAAATTTCAACAGCATATGGAAGTACATATCGTTGCCGTTAATTTCACTAAAAACAGAAAGCATAATTTTTTAATTAAACAAATGAAAAGGATACTCCATGCAGTAAACAAGACCACCATTAGGACCCAATCCAAGCTCCTCCATAACATCATCCAAAGAAATGAGTTCCCTTACATCTGCAAACATTCCAACCGAAAATAGTTAAGCTCCATTAAACAAAGTCCCAAATGAACAAAAGAAGAAGCCACGCAACAAAACACATTCTGCTTACCCATCGCAACAGGATAGTCAAAATTTTCAGCAGCAGGATCAAGATTCACGACATGGATTGATCGGCGCACAGTTTCACAGTGTTGGTACAAACTCGAGCAATATGTAGACTAATCAACAAAGAAAAACACACATTAGTAACTATCTCAACATTTAATTAAGGGAAGGGAATGGTATTGCAAACACATCAAGGCCTTGTTTGAATAACATCTCAAGTAAGCCCTTCTAGCATAAACACTTATCATATAAGTATGTATAACAGTATAAGCTATTTCTCTAACAAAAGATAAAATACAATCAAATTATTTTCATATCAGTTATAAGTTGTTTTCATAAGCTATCCTGCAGAGTTCATAAAAATAAGCTGAAAACACTTAACATGTTATAGGCCATGTTTGGATAAACAACTTATTAGCAGTTTACAGCACAAGTAAGTGCTCATCATGATAAGCGTTAATGCATAAGCTTACATAAGCTATTTCAATATTAAAAGATAAAATAAAGTGAAATTGTTTTTGAATATGCTATAGGCTATCTTTATAAGCTATATTGGAGAACTTATGAAAATTGTCATAAATAGTTTTCATAATTCAATTCAAACAGACCGTTTAAAGGAATAAACAGAGGAGATGGAAGAAATTACCTTGCCACTACCAGCAGGACCAATAACAAGCTGAGCATAACCCATTGTAATGAGTTTGGTTGTTTGTTTCAGGAAGTGCAAAGATGGTTGACGGCACGAAGAGAAGCAAGAAGTGCAACAGTAATGTAAGCAGTACACCAAACGATGATGGCGAAAAATAAAGTCACGAAATCACTGTATCCCATAAACCACACCAACCCTAAACAAAGACCAATCAACAAAAAGAAAATTAAGCACAAAACTAACGATGATCGAGGAGTTGGAAGTAGCAAAAGGGTTAAGCGTGGATGATTAGGGTTTGAAAGAAAGGGAAATGACGGCGAGAGAGATAAAGAAGCAAAGAAGTGGGAAACTTTACCTTGCGCAGCTGAGAGGGATGGACCAAGAATACCCTATGATAATATATAATCATGTATCGAAAACCTCATTTAATGATACGATTTATTGGAAATATTTTGTGAATGGTGTTGGCCACAATTTTCTTTCATCCCATTTTGTTTTTAATAAATTAAAAAATTAATTTGCCTTCCGTATAAAAATATTTGAGACTAGAATGAGTTTACTTGTTCTCGATCACTAAAAATGTAAATTTATATGCGTCCATGAAGGTTGACTCAGTTGTTTAGAGTTGATTCACACACAAGGTTGTGAGTTCAACTTCTACTAACGTGAAGACTTTTTTAATGGATGATTATAAGTGCATGTATTATTTATTACTCTTGAGTTGTGAGATGTCTTTACCTCGGTGAGCTCCCCAATGAGCTCGAGAACCAGACAAAACTAAACTTTTTATAAAACAAAAACACTTTTAAATTATTTGTTTAATTTTGTTAATTTACTTTTGGTGAACAATCACGGTTATCAAGAGACAACTTAATTGTCAGGGTTTGATTTTATATTATTAAGAAAAGAAGTTTAACTCTTGCGGTAACAACCTTAAAATTGATGAGTTAAAAAATTGTAAAATAGTCATTTAATTGATGATAATTTTTCTTTTCGACGTTTTTAAAAATTATTCTTACATGATTTCATCCTTAAATATAGACAGAAAATCACATGCATATGATCCAAGTGGAAATGGGATACATCTAAAGAAGGACTAAAGATATTGATCATTAATGAAGATGGTGAAGATATCAGTATAACGTCTAATTTCGTATACGAGGAAATATTTGCAATGTGTGATGAAACTACATGCCAATGTACTAAAATTTTCATATTTCTTTTACCGAATTATTGATAGGATTACCGGATTTTCTTCTTTAATATTTTCAGATTTCATACATTTTATGAATTTCACCGTTACCAATTATATATCGTATTTTATGATTGGTAAGTCAAAAATCTAGTTTTATTTTATTTGCAGACTTGTTCAAAAAAGCGTTTGAACTTTGAAGTAATCTTCAAATTTCATTCCATCGGTAATAAATTTTCGTTTCATTCACCAAGTCAACTCAACTCAACTACACATCAATAACAACTTTTCAATTCAATTCAAACTTCCCATCTCTTTAGCCAATAATCCCCAACTTTGACAAATCAAACCCAATTCTCATCTCCCAAATGGAACATCAACCCAGATTCAGCTCCTTCCCTTTATTCTTCACCTTACTAGCTTCAATTCCATTCATAACAGAATCCAAATGCACAAAAGGCTGTTCACTTGCTTTAGCCAACTTTTACGTTTCCACAGGCTCCAACCTCACTTATATCTCAAGTTCGTTGCCTTGTTGTTTTTGATTCATTTAAATTAAACTTTTACTTGCCGCTGAAATTTTCAATTTGTTTTTTTCTAAATTCTTCAGGTATTATGAGATCGAACATTCAGACAAGACCGGAAGACATAGTTGATTATAGCCGGGAAATAATACCTAGTAAAGACAGCGTTCAAGCTGGTCAAAGACTCAACGTTCCATTCCCATGTGATTGTATCGACGGCGAGTTTCTCGGTCACAAGTTTAGCTACGATGTGGAAACTGGCGACACCTACGAAACTGTTGCTACAAATAATTATGCTAACTTAACAAATGTTGAATGGTTGAGGAGGTTTAATACTTATCCACCGAATGATATTCCTGATACTGGAACGTTGAATGTTACTGTTAATTGTTCTTGTGGGGATAGTGATGTTGGGAATTATGCGTTGTTTGTTACTTATCCGCTTAGGCCTGGTGAGACTTTGGGGTCTGTGGCGAATTCGAGTAAAGTTGATTCGTCTTTGCTGCAGAGGTATAATCCTGGTGTCAATTTTAATCAAGGGAGTGGCATTGTTTTTGTTCCAGGAAAAGGTTTGTTATTTTAATGAAGTATATTTGTTTCTTTACTGTTGAAACTAGTAAATGAATGTGAAATTCAAATTAGCATATGGATGTAGGTATTAATACAGGCCAGTTTGAATTGACTTATTTGAGTTTATCTATTGGCATAAATATTGTTTAGACTGTTTGCGACAACTTACAGAAACAACCCATGACATATTCATCAGCTTATGATATGTGCATAATTGTTTTTAGCTTATTTCTATAACCTCTCCAGGACAGCTTATGAAAGCAGTTTATAGCTTATATGAAAATAATTTAATTTTGTCTTATCATTTGTTATTGCTTATACATAAACATTACTATGACAAGCGCTTCAATAAGTTGTTTATCCAAACAACGTCATGATCTATTAAATGAATTTAGACCACTGATAGAAATAATTACTTGGTAGTCCAAACAGCGTCATGATTTATTAAATGAATTTAGACCGCTGATAGAAATAGTAACTTGTAGAAGACATTATAAAAGTTATCGATAATTGCCTGAAATGACTTTGCATTATTACATGCTCAGGGAACTCAATTGGTTCTTGATGGGGTAAACCATTGAGCACGTGATTGTATTTTGCGATGGCAAAGGGGACTAGTCTGGTATTTACAGTAATGTAACCCTAAGCATCTTCCTTCATGGGCCTAAAGGTTATGGCCTACACTGGTGTCTACCTTGATTAGAATCATGTGTCTAAAGTCCACTACAAATGATCACAATATTAACGAGCCAATGTATCATCAAATGGATCTTAACATTAGTTTTGTTTTTGGAAAACTGAAAACCACAATTAATTGTAGTTCACAGGAATTGTTAGGAAAAATTGTAACAATGGCTTCTAACAAAGATCACGTGTATCTTTAGCTATGTCATTAAGTGTTTCTTATGTATTACAAAATTCAATATTATCATCTTACTTTGTTCTTTCAATTGTTTTTTCTTCCAGATCAGAATGGTACCTTTGTGTTTTTGGGTTCCAGGTAAATTTTGTTCCTCTACTTCATATGCAATCTGTGCTCATATGGTTGCGTTAATTTTCACTTGTTAATAAGTTTACTGAAACTCATGACTGTGTTTTTTATTCTCTTATGCAGTTCAGGTGATTTGGCTTTCTCTCTTACCAAAAAATTGGTTTTAATGCACGTGGTCAGCATCTACTAAAGGTAGAAGAAAAATGCCACTTTGAACTCATATTTTGCATCTACATAAACAGGTCTTGGTGGTGGGGCTATTGGTGGAATAGCTGTTGGAATAGTGGTTGTTCTTCTGTTAGTGGCAGCTGCTATATATTTTGGATACTTCCGGAAGAAGAAGATACAAAAGGAGGAACTTTTTTCGCGAGATTCCACTGCACTCTTTTCTCAAGATGGGAAAGGTATGGTTATTTCTACTTGTATTCCTTCCAAAACCTTCCTTCTCCTGCCTTTACTGGAGTTGGCAGTAAATATTCAGTACCTCTAGCTCTTACATCTTCTGACAAATTAAATTATAACTCATGATTTGGCGCTTTTCAGATGAAAATTCTCATGGTGCTGCAAACGTAACACAAAGGCCTGGTGTGATGACCGGCATAACAGTCGACAAATCAGTTGAATTCTCATATGATGAACTAGCAGCTGCCTCAGATAACTTTAGTATGGCTAATAAAATTGGTCAAGGAGGTTTTGGCTCTGTCTACTATGCAGAGCTGAGGGGAGAGGTGAGTAATGACATTTATTAGAAGTATTTTATTCGGAAAAATGTCATTCTGATACTTGTTTTAGGAGTTTATCAATGTTTTAATCATCAAGGTTTAGTATTTGGCGGATCATTAGTTGAATGAAAACAAGTTGAAATAGAAGGTTATAGCAAGAGTGTATGGGTATGATGTGTATCAAATATAGTTAATAAGCTATTATTATGTAACATAACTGAAATATGACTGGAATAAAGGAGACACGGAAAACCTTGATAATTCACGATTCGTCACAATTGGGGTCAGTAAATTTAGTCATATTGGGATTGAAGATGAAGATATATTCTCTATGATATATGAGTGGATATGCGAAAATGATATCATCCTTCCGAATATCAATATGTTAACATCATTTTTAGCTTGTTTGCGACACATTATTGTGGAAACCAAGTTGAAAAGTACTTGTGAGAAGGGATTGGGAGTTGCTTCAAAATGGTTTCCCAATGAAGAATTAGGATTCTTCAACAACCAAACTGGATAAGAGGAAATGATGGCAATATTTGAACAGTTTGATTGATAAGTTTCCTTTCATTTTACGTTTTACGGTGAAAGTGTATCCTTTATTTCTTGAAAATTGAGATTGTTGCATAATATTTACCATGATTTTCTGTTGTTTGAATTGCTGCAGAATGCATTTTGGTTGTTAAGCACACATACACACCACTATATTGTTTTACATAGTTCTACACTGATGAGTCACACTATATTTGTTCTAAAAAGCCACTCAAATCCTGTTCTTTTTAAAAATCATACTCTCATTATATAAGCCAATAATTTTGCTGATGCAGAAAGCTGCAATCAAGAAGATGGATATGCAAGCAACAAAGGAATTTCTCGCTGAATTGAAAGTCTTGACACGTGTTCATCATCTTAACTTGGTACTAATCCTTTTAAACTTGAAGTATTTATTAGTATTAATTTTGTCTACTGTTGAATTTGATCCATACAAGCAAGATTTATTCCAAGAGAACTTTGAGTAATTTCATTGATTGGATCAAGCCGGGGTAAATATGGTAGAATCTCGCTTTGTGTGATTTGAATACTTGTGAGGAAGACTTGTAGAAGCTCTGGTAGTTACAGTAGAGATGAACCAAGAAAGGTTATAGGGCTGACAAACCATGTGTGGGATTTATATTTAAACGATTTGTCATTAAAAATGATTTACAATATTATGGCGATGTTTCATCTATATAGTTGACTTTACTTAATGGGAAAAGGCTTTAGTTGTTGCAAAGATGGGAGCGTTAGATTGGGCATAGACTTGGTGGCTTGAATTTAGTAATCTTAAGATTTTAGAGTAAAAGAAAGGCGACCTGGTGCTATAAAGCTCCTAACACAGTGGGGTTGTCGGTAGTCATTGTGGATTTATTGCAAGCATCCTTACCTTCCATTTGCAAGAATTTGATTTCACGAAAGGTGCAGCCTCCTATCAAACAAACCAATCAAGATATATAAAAAAGTATGGAAACCGTTGCTAATCTAAGTCATCCTGAATTACTCAAATACACAAATATCCATATAAACTCTAGCTAAAGTTAATGGACCTTTAAGCTTATTACAAATGTATCATTTGAAAGAGAAGAATGACTGAATAATACAATTTGATGTTGAAAACCAACAGAGCCAAATTGTTTTGGAACAAAAAGTGAGACCAAATCACATTTCATAAAAAGCTGATCCTGAGACCAAAATACAACTGAAAAACGAGGTCAGATTGCAACTGGGGCAAAATTTGGGGTTTGACACTGCAATGGAGACAAAATCTGTGTGCTTTTAGTCCCTATTTTTGTTAAATCTAAGGAGTAAAGACGAATAAAATGTTATAGGGACTAAAATAAAATTTATAGTGATAAAAAATATATTAATCCTTTTCTTTTTTCATAGAGCAACTTTTTAAGTTATCAGCTAGTGACTTATATTGATGGGGGAACTTTTGTCACGTGCTTGACATTTAATATATATACTGGATTCATTCCATATCTATTGATGTTATAGCATTTTAAAAGCTGTTTAAAAACTTTTTGATGTTTTAGAAATCCAAGACTCGTTTAATGGTATTTTTCAAACATACCCTATTTGGTTTAAAAATATTTAAAATAAAGAGAATTAATAACTGTACACAATCATCCATGAATTTAAAAATAAATAAATTCGGAAAGGTGGAAATTTTTATTAATTCACGTGGCACTAATGGTCATTTTACAACTGTCCCCGAGGGGATTTGAACTCAGTACCTTAAGGTTACAAGGCTAAGCTAGCACCTCAACTGTCCATGAATTAAATTTGGGTATTTTAATCTAAATATTTAACAGTTAGGCTATGCTTGGGTGTTGGGGTTTGGAGAAAAATGGAGGGGAAGACTTATTCTTATTTAACAGTTATCATATGATCATTTATCATGCCATTCCTTCAACTTTTTAATCCCAAATATAT
>Ga0315913_1009879_pt1 | contig 11101 bp, 4 predicted proteins | sample MpolsnodulesMG_FD_207736 | JGI IMG/M metagenome (GOLD analysis project Ga0315913, IMG submission 207736) | Medicago polymorpha root nodule microbial communities from Los Angeles, California, United States - small nodules | ecosystem: Host-associated > Plants > Roots > Nodule | place: USA... | reverse complement strand
TGGGGTGTTACACTTAAAACAAGGTAGGATAAAATTAGATTAAGTGTAGTCTTGTTATGAATTGATGATACTATGGGGACTGAACTTTTGATGCCACTGTACAAACATTGGGGTGTTACTCACTACACTTTTGATGTTATAGTGTTAACTTCATCAGAAAAGTCATTTTCACGACTTCACCATAGAATTTTCCTTGTTTTAAACAATGATTTATACCTCAAGCTTCACTCAAAATTTTTTTTGGTAGTGAGCTTCACTTAGTTTTGAGCAATGCGTCTTGCTTTCTCAAGGTCCAGATGATTTTTAACCAAATCATCATGTATATATGAATTAATTAAGAATGTTATTTCTTTGGTCAATCATACTTTCACTTATAGATTAAGAATCACTCTAGTTGTGAACATGATTACTTGTTCATTAGTTTATCATAATTCTTTTTTGATTACTCAACTGAATATCACTTATATTATTATTCCTACATCGCTTTTAATCCATGCTACCTTCAAATATATAGTCATTAATATACTTTAGTTAACAAAAAACACAATTTTTTTCATCGCAAAGCTTCTCAATGGAAACACATAAATTAGGTTGACATAATCTTTGATTACCATGGAATCAAAATTACATAATCCACTTGTAAATCTTGACAAATTTGAGATCTTTTTCATTCAAAGTGTTCCTGCAAATATAGAACATGATTTCTAAATATGGATCCATTTTAATGATTTTTTAGACACAATCCAAATACTCGGGGCTTCCCTCTTTTGTTGATAGATCTAGTCTTAAAGAAGCTGAAAGAATGAAAGGATAAATTTATCTCTTCAGCAGGCTAAGATGTTCTTATCAAGTTAGTGGCTTAATCGATCCTCCCCCATGCCAAGGGATGTTTTCAATTACCATCCAATTTGTAGGACCACACATAAGCTATGATCAAACAATCATGGTCGGGCCATACAAAACCGGAGAAAATAAAATTTCAATGGATACATATTACATACATTGGAACAAATATTGTCAACCAAATTCCAAAAGATGATTGAGTTTCCCTCTCCTCCTTTTAAAATACAAAACAAGGTTGGCACATTCTTTCTTATCCATATTCTCTATTATCTTATTGCTTGAAGGCAGGTTATTTCCCTTGTGGGAATGTTCTAAACTATAGGAATGTCCATCTATCGAGTTACATAGAGAGAAGGGTCCATGGAGACTCATGAGTTCTTAATCGGGATGGGAATTTGTCATCTTAATTACTAACATCTAGGAGGATAATTAGCTTCCTTCATATAATGGATGCAAGATTTGATCCCCTAAACCACTTGATTCTGATTTCTCTCAAACAAATCAGAATAACGATGAGGGTGGTTCACACAACGTACATAACAATGCTTTTTTTTTTTTTTTGCCTTTTGAAGCCATGTTAATCTAATAGTTGATGACTCTTCCTATTTCTTACCATATGGATACTTTGCTTTGGGGTTCTTACAAGAAAGGTAATTTTCATGTTAAAAGTGTTTATTATTCTATTAGACAGTTAACGACAAATACAGTTAATGATGAGGTGGGTAATTGAGTTACATAATACATAATACTAACCAAAATAAATACACTCAAATAGTTTGCATGTGAACAATCATATTTGTTTATCGTCAAACAAATTTAACCTCAAAGTTAAAATGCAACGATAAAATACTCTTAATATTAGAGATCAAGACACTAAATTTTAAGACACAAACATGTCTTAGATAAAATAGCCTCGATCAGAACTTTAAAGTCGCTTTTAAAGATAACATGTTCAACACCTTTGTTACAAACCACTTGAATTGCCTCAAGACTCAAGTAACGTCATAACCTCTTCTTCCATTGGCTCATTCTTCCAGCTTGGTATGCAAGCATGAAATCTCCACCTCTGTTCCGAATACAACAACCAAATACTTATTTAAAACGATAAAATGCAAGATCGTTTCTATTATGAAATAAGTCATCCCTAATAAAGACAAGATCATGTACAATACTCCACCAGGAAAAACTATGTAAGCTAAAAGCATGATCAACAAGCTTAATGATTACCTTCTCTATAAATATGAGAAACAATACGAGGAGGCTTGAAAGAAGAAATCACTAATTGAAAATCACACTCAAGCCATAGTTTTCTCCATTCTTTAAAGCAGGATCGACCCAATGTATTTGTAGGCCTAAAGCGAATTTTAAAATTGAGATATTTTAAGTGTATTGACATAGAAATATAAAAATTAAGAACACTAAATCTGTAATATTATTTGAGGCATGTCAGACACTAAATATAAGTATCGCTCATAATCCATATTCGAATATTGATTTATCAGGTTGTAAAAGTCTAATCATTCTCTTAGACTCGACCCCATCAGTGCAGGAAGTTTTTAAAAACAAATTAAAATCATATAACCAATAAAGTTTCTACCTTTGACATCAAACTCCCAACATAAACTAAAAGTCTACCTCTCCATTTAACTAGTAACCGAACTAAGCGTAAACATATTTAAAGAATTTGACTTACAAAAGTATATTTAAAAAGAAAAAAATTAGAGTGCCTAATATGAAACTTAAAAAATTTAAAGGCAGTTCAAGAACTTAGCTCAATTGGTAAGGATATTGCACATTATATGAAGGGGCTGAGATTCGAACCACAGACACCCCACTTCTCCATATTTAATGTGTGAGCTCTACCTACTAGGCTACTTGAAAAAATAAAAATTCAAAAGCAAATCCTTGTTTTTGTGACAACCTCCTTAAGCTAGCCTCGCTTTAGAGAAAGATATTTCAATAGTTTGTCAATTGTCATATCCTCAAATAGTTCAGTGTTGTCTTTTGATTTATTTTAATTCAACAAAAAAAAATTTGTTCAGTGTTGTGAGCAAAAGGGATGCCAAAACCACCCAAAGCAGCGTCATCATAATCTAGAAAAATACCGCCACAAGAAGCAATGTCTGGGCAACCCCTAACAGCACCATTTGTATTACGTAGTAGCCAGTTGAAGTTTGGACCTTAACAGTAAAAACCTTTTTTTCCTTATAAATTTTCGGTTAAAATCTGGTCATAAGATATATTAAATTACAGCAACCGCTAGGAGAAAAACCCAATAAACTTAAGACAGTGGGAAGATGAATACAAAAACAGACAGAAGGAGAGATAAACTTTGAGATGTGTTCATATGGAAAATGGGAATACTCAAGTCTGTCCATGCGTATGAATGATGGAATATATGGTCCCCAATATGTGCTATTTTTCGTAACTATATGGTTTGTTGATCAACTAGCTTGCTGCATTAGATAGTGACACACCGTGCTACAAAATATGGATCCTTTGGTGATCCATATATGTAATTAAACCTTATAAGGTCATTTTAATCTTCAATGTACCAATGAAGTTTTTTCTTACTTAATTGGGTATGTTTATTGTTTAGTATACAAAAGATGGCTCATTTCTACACTACTCTACTATTTTTTTTCCTTGTTGCACGAGCAGCAACTACTACTAATACTCAATGTACATTTGACAACTGATTTCGAGGGATAATATGACTGAAATTTTAAACTTATTTTACCTATAACTTTTTTCTGGTACAATTTATCTATAAAATTTAGATAAGGAGAAACACAACCGCGTATATCTAAAGGTTGGAGAAAATAACAGCGAAAATTATAATGAAATATATGTATAGCTTATTAATGGAGAAATTTAAACAACGTTGATATCTGAACACACAATTTTGATGTTGTAAAAATTATATACAATTTCAGTGTGTTTGGGTTCTAAGTAGATAGGAATAATTAAAATAAAACTCATTTGGGTTGATCTTGGGATTTGGGAGTGTGCTCTTCCTTAAGGTCTGAGGTTCGATTCTCTCTAGTATCAATTTGGATGAGCTAATTTAGCTTCTTCAAAAAAAAAAAAATTAAAATAAACTTGAAAACTAAATAGAATATATTTGGAATACGGTATTTGATGTCAAACTCTAATGTCTATTGTCCTTTTTTTTTTGGTTACTAATGTCTATTGTCTACGATATGTTAGAAATTTAAATTTGAACTAATTCACAATTGGCGTGAACATAAGATCCAACCATCTATGTCATTCCACTCTGTTGTTGAAATTATATCTTTTATAAGATTGGATGGAGAGGAGACAATTTGCTAGATTACAAATTTGGGTTTGTATCCTAGCAAAGTTAAGTTTTTAATTAGCCCTGCGTTAAAAAATTCATTCCTTGGATCAAGCAGTACAATGTCTAAAAATTCACCATTAAAGTGGATGTAAATCGGGTGTTCAAAATTCGAACATCCGCATTTACATATATTATACAATATCCTTTATCAATTGAATTTTTTTTTTAAAGAAATTTATCAATCGAGTTAAACTCACATTGATTGATTTTTTTAGACTAATCCATTAATTTGAATTTAAAATTTATAGCATAATAAATAACAATCATGTATACTATATTGTAAAGATATCACCAGATTCATCAAGTAATACCAAGAACATGAATTTGACTTCTGCTCTCGTCATTTTAACATTCAAAATCTAACTCATCTAAACGGTTTTCCCTAAAAAAAAAATCCTCTAATTCCAAAACATAAAAAAATTGTCTTTAGTCAAAAAAAAATTGTAAAGATAATCCCATTCACTCAAATAATACAAGTTCAATATATCGAATCGTGGCTTGCTACAATCCACTCGTTTAAAAAACTCACATAACATCATGAAGATAACATTTTGATGACATGAAGCCTAAATAATTGTTTTAAAAAAATGAAGCTTGAATAATTACCTCAAAAATAAAAACATAAAACACGAAGCTTAAATAATCGATGCCTAACCTTGCTACGCCTACTACCATATCACAGAGTCACATGTTTTGATGAAATTTCAACCTTACATAACATAATACTTCCCTCTGCCAGGATAGTTTATCCAAATCCAATGGTTGTGGGGAGCTCATGTCACTCACCTGTAATGATAAGGTACGTACACCCAAATTCAATTAACTTTCTTTATTTGGATTTAATTTATTTTACCTTGTACGTCTTTTAAAGTTTAAACAAATACATTCACCTTTTTTATGAAGAAACAAGTACATTCACTGAAAACATAGATACCTTTTTTAGCCAAAAATCAAAACGGTGAATTAAACATAATATTATATTAAAAATTAAATTGTGATAATTTTTTAAAAAAATTACGAAACCTATAGACTATAGTATGACAAAAGGGACCATAAAGTTTGACCAAAAAAAAAAGGGACCATAAGGTAAATACATTTTTTGTAAATAATGTTTTTTCCGTTGTCTGTTGTTACTAACAAATTTATCTTTAAAGTTTCAAATTTCAAGTGGGAATGTGCAGTCGGATATTTCGTTAAAATATCTTACTAGAAAAGGACATTCGATTAATCGGCTCTCAGTCACAAACAAAAAGTGCAACATTTATTATTAGTACCTGTCAACATTTATACAAGTTTTTTGTCAAAAAAAATTTATACAAGTTTATTTCAAAAACAAAAATATTATATAAGGTTCTTTAAAAAAAAATTGTATAAGGTAATTTTTCAAAATGATTTTTTCCGATCTACAGGGAATAATTTTGTTCGAGGTGTCGTACACTAAATCGTAGACATCTTTACTGATGAGAATTTAAAAGTTAGTTTGCCATCTTGGTAAGTGAAATGAATTTCACCCCACCAATTTTTTGAACATATTTTTAAATTTAAATGTCTTTGATTGAATCAACTTGGATGAAATGTAAACAAAAAAAGAAAAAAAAAATCAATTTAGATTGACTTAATGGAATTACTTTGAGATTTTGGAGAATGTTCATCTCAATGTGTCAAGTTCAATTCTTCATGTATTATTTTGGTAAACAATTCAACATGCGGTCACCCTAACTGAAAATAATCAAATGTCCATATTTGTTGGTCTCTAGAAAAAACTTCACTAATTTATTTTGAAAAATATACTTTGATGACTACCACCGAAACTACGAGCTCTCAAATTTGTATAGTTATTATGTAAGTATTAACTCCTTTAAGTAAAATGAAGTATAGACGACATCTACCACCCACTTAGAATCTAGCTCAAAAATGAACTGTTTTATTGTAGTGTGAGGATTGATGAAAGCACCAGCGGAGTGGAAAAGATAAAGGAAAAATCTTAATATACAAAAATTAGAGTAAATTACGTTCCCTTTTTTTTAAAGGTATTTGAATGACACTCCCCTCACCTCTTATGTTAAAATATACTCTCATCCCCCTTGAAAAATAAAGTCGATACTCCTCTCCCTTGTGAGATGCTTGAATTTCAACTCCCTCCCTTAATAATTAAATATACACTGCAATTTAATCTATTTTAACATAAATAAATATTTTTATAATATATAATAATTTTGAATCACGATTTAAGTTATTTTTCACATATTTTAATTTTATTTTGGGTTGTTTCATATTTTATAATAGGGTTTAAAACTACTTGTTAAAGAAATTGTGAATAAAAAATAGAAAAAATACGTATTTAATGTTGATTATATTAAAATAAACATGCAATACTATTTTCTTCAAAGTGTATTAGACCATTTTTTTTGCTAGCTTATTAGAAATTAAAAAAAAATTATTGAGGGAGTAAAGCGTAGATTTTAACATAAGAGAGGAGATGAATGTAATTCAAGCTTCTCTCAAGGGAATGAGTGAAATGTTTTCTAATATGTTTTAAATAAGAGAGGAGGAAAGTGTATATTTTAACATAAAAAAGGAGGAGGGTGTAATTCAAACATCTTTAAAAGAAGAGGAGTATAATTTACTATAAAAAATATTAATGGTTTAAATTCAAACAAAACATGTTGTTAATTGTGTGGTAGCCAATCTTAGGCATTGTTCGTAGTACAACCCAATTTGATGAGCACCAAAATGCCTACTAGTAGGATTTTAGAAACTTAAATATTGTCACAATAATTTTATGAGCACCAAAATACCTACTAATGGGATTTTAAAAATTTAAATATTGTCACGATGATTGATAACAATATGCTAGGTAAAGCATTAAAAAATATACGATAAATTTTTGTTAGGATTAAGTCAGATTTTGATCCTAATAAATATAGTTTTCCTTTTTTAAGCCAAGAGCAAAATGACATAAAAAAGAATAGAATAGTGTCCAACTAAGTTGGAATCCTACTCTCCTCTGTTGTCAACTGCTCATATATATTATTAAAAAAAGAAAAAATTACATAAAAACTGGGAGGACATAAAATATGACCCAGTCAACAACTCTAATGGGGAAAAACATGAAAAAAAATGATCCATAAAGTGTGTCTAACCCTAAACAATTCTAACAATTAAACGCGGGTCTAAAGTTTGGCAAATGAATCGATCATCAACACGAATCGGATCATATACCATCAACTCTCTGCAACAAAGACAACAAGTATTGATGACTCTTGTCAACAAGTATCGAGTCCATACAGTCTCATGTCAATCAACAAGATGACTGGGATACCCGAGAATGACGTATGAATCGTCTGCTAACACAGAAACGGTCCACGATTACTAAACTCCCTGTAAAACAACAACAAGCAATAATCGCCCTTTCGAGCCAAACCATCCAGGAACACGACATTGAGATCCAAAAAGAATCAACACAAGCCAGAACTGATTTTCCTAACAGAAACACCTTCCCCAATTTCTCCATGCAGTGGATACAAACCCGAAAATTTTGTAACCTGTAGATCTCATCAGATCTGAGTTAAAATCAGGAAACAAAGCAAGACACAAGTTAGTACCAACACACATTGAAACTGGACGTTTAAAGCATTAACCAATCCCTCTGATTCTAATCATGAAGGATTGAGACAGGTTTTAAGCCATTCCCGATTCCTACATCACAGTGGAAGCAAACCCATTAGCTTTGACTTCTGCATATCTCAACATATATGGGTTAGAATCAGAAAACCAAAGTAAGATGAGAACATCAGTTAGACGAATCGAGAAAAGTCCAGACACGATTCTCAGATCAGAAAATATATGAACCCATGTTATCAACACTGAAACACTCATGAACCATCGGCCCATACGGACGCAATACTATGATAGGACGACGACACTGCTCACTGAGGAAACAACAGCCACAACTAAGAAAGACAACCATCCACCACCGTCAAGAACCGCGGCAGCGCTGACTGGAGCATACCCTAACGTGTCCAAAAAGACCACCATAGGGTTTGACGGTGGTGCAGCCGTGAGTGAATAACACATCGGTTTAAGATAATAACAATGAAGTTTAAGATAATAACACCAAAAATTCATGAAGTTTATCACACCCATAATTCTACACCACAAATTCATGAAGTTTATCACACCCATAATTTCACAAAAATCTCAATTCACAAACATAAGCACTTATGAAATTAAGTAGAAGAAGAGGTCCTAACTTAAATTATGAATGGACACTATCCCCCTTGCCTCAATTGAGCACGATCTTTAGCTTAGGCTTCACTTTTGTTCCACCCTCTTGAATCTCTACACTTTTTCTTCTTCTCCCAAGCTTATTCTCTTTAACCCTTGTTCTTGCTTTCTCTCTCTACCTCTCTCAAAAGTTTTGTGAAAATGAGTGTAAAACCCTAATTTCTCTTACGACTAGATTTTATATAGGCTCTACACAAATGAGCTCAACTCTCAATTGTCTTAATGGGCTCAAGGTTCTCATTGACTAATTCACAAAGTTTCTACTCACTTAACGGATAAAATTTCGAATAGTTACCGGTTCTTAATTAATTACCCCGCTTTACTAGTAACTTAGTAAAAATAATCTATGCCACTAAAGTACTACAAATAATCCTCACATTGAATTTACTAATTTACCTTTGCTCGCAAAATGACCAAAATACCCCTGAGCTCAAAATGACTAAAATACCCTTCCGACACCAAATCTCACTAAAATACACACATGGGCAAATAATCATATACAAGCATATATAAACACACATAATAAACAATAAAATAAATCTAGCGAAAATCGGGTTGTTACATTGATCAATGAAGGTTATGTTATAAAGTATTGGTTGCTAAATATGAGATTGAGGGAGGTCATATTAGGGAAGAGGTAGTAAGGCGTTGATTTGGTGGAAGGATTTATGTGGTGTTAGGGAGGGGTTGAAGCGGATTGGTGGGGTGGGTGGTTTGAGGAAGAAATGCAATTTGTTACTTTTTCCTAAAAAAAAAAGGAAAAAAAAAGTCTAAGTAAGTTGTCTTAAAATATCAATCATGTAATAGTAACAGTAAATAACTATGATCCACCATGATTCACTTGTCCACCTTAGCTATTGCCTACATAACGATAACAATATACTAAAGACATATACAAATGAATTTATAAAGAAAATAGAAAAGTAATTATAAATTATGTACTGTTCTGGACTAGGCCTAGTCCAATCCAACAAAAAATCGATCACCATACACTATACAACCATACATTGGACTTGCCCTTAAAGGCGCACCCAAGCGAGTTCGGAGACCCAATTAAGGTCGTGTGATGAATATTTTACAATGATATGTCAACATTTGTCTACGAGGACACATGTCTGATTAGGTCTCTTGTCCTGAAAGCTCTATGTTGTCTCCTATAAAAGCTAACTCGAGACCAACTCATGACTAAAGTTCAAGTACATATTCTCTAAACTTAACTGGCACTCAAACCGGCAACACAAGGGTTTCAACCTTCATTTATGCTATAATTAAACCAATACAACAACTTACTATTTATGTATTTGTACGTATAAGTTTATATATATCTTCTATAAATATTTGACACCCCAACAAAATCAATCAAGATCCGCCGCTGCTTATTTGTCTCTTAGGTCGCCGATCTAGGCCAACCTCAAATCACATGCTATTTTTTTTATGCATTATATTATTATATTTTTGCATTAAAATTATCTTTTCTTGCTCTTTGCCATACAATTTGTGTAGTAAAAATATATTGATCGTGTCTCCAAATATATCTCTCCAAAAACGTCGTAATTTATGATTTTACTAGAGAACAAAACTGAAGATACATTTGGATTACGGATGTTTATTAGCAAGTGGAACTTGTAACAGAAGATTTTGAATTGCTAATGAGGAGTCATTGAACATAAGAATGGCAACGTATATCGTTAAGGTGCCACAGATAAATTGCGAAAGAGAACAAAAAGGTCGGAATCATTGTTCACATAACACGTCCAAGAGTTCACCTCTTTCATTGATACACGTGAAAACTGGTGAGCCACTATGTCATACCACGCAAGCCCTGAAAATCTAAAACATCCAATCAAATCTTGCCTCGTCATCAGATAAGAGCCTTTTCCATATATCCTAAAGAAGCTTTTTTTGCAGTATTGGGTATGGCATGAAATTATCCTCTAGGTACACCCATGTCGGGGATTGGCATACTTAAGATTTTAATTGCTCAATTACTAAACTGCCCAAGTTCAAGAACTTTTAAACATCCCTTTTATTTTATGTGATTAGAATTACAAGAGGTGTAGTTAGATATCACTCTTTTTATATATTTTAATAATATTGTTTATTACATTGTTTAATATATATATATTTACATGATTAGTGATACAAATTGAATTCAATATTGTGCATTTGGGTTGAAGTTTTCATATTTAAGTTTGAGTTGGCTTTATTTTGCAAAAGCAACCCTACTTTGCTTTCATTTCAAAATAATTTTTTGAGTTTAATCTAAGCAAAACTTGATTTACAATTAGACCCAACAGAAATCTAATATGAAATTTTCAGTTTGACTTTTTAAATAGTTTCAGTAAAATACTTTTCACTTAAATTGTTTTTCAAATTTTTAAATTAACTTTTTATAAATGTTTAAATGAATTATATATATTAATTCTTCTTTAAAAGATGAAGGGTATTATAGGAAAAGAAACCAGTAGAATAATTGAAGAGATAGTAAAAAATGATACTGGAGGTGAATGGTAGTGGTCCCACATTAGGAACAAGAAAGAAACTGAGCACTGTCTCTTCCTCCGTTTTCATCTGTATCTACTAAGGTGAGACCTCCACTCTGCAAGTGTA
>Ga0315913_1009878_pt1 | contig 11103 bp, 7 predicted proteins | sample MpolsnodulesMG_FD_207736 | JGI IMG/M metagenome (GOLD analysis project Ga0315913, IMG submission 207736) | Medicago polymorpha root nodule microbial communities from Los Angeles, California, United States - small nodules | ecosystem: Host-associated > Plants > Roots > Nodule | place: USA... | reverse complement strand
ACCTAAAGAGCCTGGAGAACGAAGTAGGTTATGGTGTCAAGATGATATAGTTCATGTTTTAAATAAAAACACTGTGAGTAAGATTGATATCAATGATCAATTTGTTATTTAGTTTTAATACGACTTGCTCTTTTTGGACAAAATATGACCATCTCATACTAGTATTTATTTTCACCTATTTACATATAAGTTTAATTATCTATATCTTATTGTTATTGTTGTTGATTCATGTTTTTTTTTTTTTGTTTAAAGGGAACTAGTAAAGTTGAAATGATATATATGAATTTCCACTCGATGGAACCTGTAATAGACCAGAAAGGAAAGGCCTTCAAGAAGATGACAAATCTCAAAACACTTGTCATTGAAAATGGCCATTTTTCTAAAGGTCTGAAGTACCTTCGAAGCAGTTTGAGAGTATTGAAATGGAAAGGGTTTACTTCGGAGTCTCTATCATCTTGTTTTTCGAACAAGGCAAGTGAAATGATTTCATTTTCTAATTGTATAAATTTAGAAACTCAAAATGATTTTGTTTATGTCAACAAAAAAAATACTGAGAGTATAGTCTTTGATTTTTAGTTTATTTATTGTTTCTTCCTTGTGTTTATGCAGAAGTTCCAGGATATGAATGTCTTGATATTGGACCATTGTGAATATTTAACCCATATATCTGATGTCTCAGGACTTCCTAATTTAGAAAAGCTCTCATTTAAAGATTGTAAGAGTCTAATTACAATTCACAATTCAGTTGGGTACCTAATTAAACTTGAAATCTTAGATGCAATGGGTTGCAGAAAGCTCAAGAGTTTTCCACCCTTACGACTGCCCTCTCTTAAGGAATTGGAACTCTCTGGGTGTTGGAGTCTCAATAGCTTTCCAAAATTATTATGCAGGATGACAAATATAGAAAATATTTTGTTGTATGAAACTTCCATAAGAGAATTGCCATCTTCATTTCAAAATCTCAGTGGACTTTCTCGGTTATCACTAGAGGGACGTGGAATGTGGTTCCCAAAGCATAATGGTAAAATGTTTTCTGTAGTGTTTTCCAATGTGAAAGCTCTTTCACTCGTAAATAACAATCTCTCAGATGATTGTCTCCCAATACTTCTCAAGTGGTGTGTTATTGTGACATATCTAAACTTAATGAAGAGCAAGTTCAAAACTCTTCCTGAGTGCCTTACTGAATGTCACCATCTTGTTAAAATTAACGTCAGTTACTGCAAGTATCTTGAGGAAATTAGAGGGATTCCACCAAATCTTAAAGAGCTTTTTGCGTATGAATGCAACTCATTGAGTTCCTCAAGTAGAAGAATGTTGATGAATCAGGTTTGTTGTTGTTTTTTATTGCACTAGTATTTGACATCTTTTATAGTATTTCATATATATATATATATATATTTGATAATGTGTAATGTATATATTTGTATTTCATATAAACTAACAGAAACTACATGAGGCTCGATGCACTTATTTGTATTTCCCAAACGGAACAGAGGGGATACCAGATTGGTTTGAGCACCAAAACAAGGGAAACGCAATTTCTTTCTGGTTTCGTAAAAAGATCCCTTCTGTTACTTTTATTATTATTCTTCCGAAAGACAATTGGGTTGACCCAAAAGTGTATTTTTTTGTGAATGGATATGAAATTGAGATAGGTTGTTACCCCGAAATCTGTGGGCACTCGGGACATACATGTTTGTTTCATATGAAATTGGAAGAACATAATGAATTCTGTAGACAATACGAGTATAATATGGACAAAGGACTTTTGAAAAATGAATGGATCCATTTGGAATTTAAGTTTAAGGTTAATTGGAATTTGAATCTTAGTGAGGATGAGAAGAATAAAATATTAAGAAGTGCACAAATGGGAATCCACGAGTTAATGGAGAAAAGCAACAGGGAGGAGGAGAATGTTATATTCACCAATCCTTATATTAGTAAAGACAAAATCAAATGAATATCTCAATGCTTCATTATCATTATCAGAAAAGAAAATGAAACGAAAGAAATTTTCAATCCGTATAAATCTTCAAAGAAAGATTTGGGCTAGATTCAGAAAACGAAAGGAGCACCGGAGCTAGATTCTCTCAATTAATCGCAGGTTTGAGGTTTGCTGTTTAAACTTGACATTATTATCATTAATATAAACATTGATTACATTTAAGTATTTGTGCAGTCTAGAATATTGGTTGAATATAATGTGGAGGATGTTTTGTAGCACAAACACTTCTCATAAATGGCGTCTCAGGTGCCCAACATATGTTTGTGTTCGACTCTGACACGACACCAACACATCCAATTACATTTAAGTATGTTATTTTCTTAAATTAATATTGGTGTCGACAAATCAATGTAAGTGTTGAGTCCGGTGTTTGTATCGGTGCTTCATAAGCATGATGGTTTTTCATACTTGATTGATGGAAATTATAAATAAATCATTTTTACGCATCTTACCAAATTTTTTTTCTCCCTGTTCATATGGTTCAAAATGTTGAAATGTTATCAGAGTTTGCAATTGCTTTAGTTCAATTAGTAGACTGTCTTATTGTAAATTTTAGCCACTTTAAGCTTATAAATTTTAGCCAATTTCCTACAGATTTTTTTTATTGTGTTACTTATCACATCTATTTGAATGCTTGTGACCTGCAGAAAGTAGAATCCGTAGCTATAACATAAGGATGCTTGAAATCCATCTCTCACGGCCCAACTGAATCCCTTTGGTCCTAGACCGGAGTCACGCATTCTCCCTTTCTCTCGATCAAACTCAAACTTCACACATTCATTTCAAGCTTCACACATCACTTGCATCAATCTCAAGCTTCATTGATCTCAAATCTCACAAAGTTCAATGATTTCAAGCTTCAAATTGAACTCTATCAAACTCAAACCTCACGAACTGCATCGATCTTCCAATCGCTCAGCTCTGAATTGTTCACTCTCTGAATCGTTCAATCTCAGAATCGATCGTTAATGCTCTAAATTGTTCGAACTCGCTCTGAATCGTTTGGAGTCTCTGTGAGTTTGAAACTTTTTTTTTTCTTCGCTTTCTTTTTTGATATGTGTGTGCTAATTAGGTATTCTATTGTTATTATTGAAATTAGTTTATGTGATTGTATTTTTCAACTGGATTTTAGAAGAATTGTGTTAACATTAGGATAATTGAGATTAGTTTATTATGGATAATTGAGATTAGTCATATTCTACTTCAAAATCCATAATTCTTCATATTCTAATCCAAAATCGTGCATTATACTCAATATTCTGCAAGGTAAATTTTGAAACGGTTGTCGAACTCGAGTTCATTGTTGCAGATGCGGATGACGTCTAAGGCATTGTTTTCATGATCTATGCGGATTCCTTGCAACGACACATGTTCTGATTCTGGAGGTGTTGTTACAATTTCGACGGTGTTGTTTTGATTCTGGTGGCTTTGTTCCGATACCGGCATCTTTTTCATGATCTCTGCAGATTCCTTGCACTTGCAACATTGAAGGGGCTTCACAACCGAGGGATTTGAAGATTCCAGTGGATTTGGAGGTTTACGGGCGTGCGTTTTGAGGTTCACTGCAATCCAAGGTATACTTTAAAGGATGTAATTTGTTCTTTATGTATGATGTTATTTGCCATTATAACTGTGGATGGAAAGAGTTTAAATTAATTAGTTAGGGATGACGAACCAAAATTTGTGTTTGCTATTCACATTGGTGACCCTTTTTTCAATTTATGGAGTGTGTATGCTTTGAAGATTTGAGATTAGGATTGTTGAGGAAGCTAGCTAGTAGAATGGATGCAATGGAATTTTGTGTTTCAATTGGAATGTTTATATGTCATCATATAAGCATAAACATATATTATAGAGCATGCTGAAAACATTCATTACAAGAATTTTTAAAACTTGTGACACTCCGGTTCCGAGGGTTGGTGCTGAACCCCCCACACTCAAAACTTAAGGCAGGTCTTGCGACAGTTATTCGCAGCCTGGCTCTGCAAATATTGTCTTCGTTATCGCCACCATGTGAGCTAGTTTCAAGCAGCATGTAAAGAGAGGAAGAATAGAAGATGAATGGAAGCAGCCTATGATGGAAGCAGTATGTGATCTATTTTCGCTCACCTGTAACATTAAAATTTTAATAAATTATATTCCATGTCATGCTGTCTTTTTAGTAACTAATGTGTTTTGTTCTTTAAGGTCTTGTTTTTAATAACTGATATGCCTTGTCATGCTGTATTTTAGTAACTGATGTGCCATGTTTTCTTTCTTCCTTTCGATGTGTATAAGGTCATTCGCTATGTTTACAAGTATCCTTATTGGAACAGAAGCCAAGGGGCTGACCATTTTCTACTTTCATGCCATGATTGGGTAGTGTCACGATCCAAACACAATAATCATGACCGGCGCACGGGCTTATGAATTTAGTCCGGCAAGGCTAACGATCAAACTTGACAAATGACATTTCAGTAATCTTTAATAACTAATTTTACTTCAAAATGATATTTACAAAAATTTGGACAGAGCATCGTCTGTATTTTCAACGTTTCCAAGATCTGAATCCTGTCCAAAAACCTGTTTCCTTCAACTAGAAACTCAAATAGACATTTTTACATATTCGTACAACTCAAAATAAGACATTCTAGACTTCAAATAGCTGCAGATACACTGACTAGAATATATACATAAGCAAAAGAGTCGTCCATCAAGGTGGCCTACCAAAAATTATGACAACCTTGAATCTACTAGCAGCTTTCTACCCTGATGTTTGGGAATCTGAAAAAAATAGAAAACGAAAGAGTAAGCCACAAGAACTTAGTGAGGAGACAACAACCACCACCGACTAGAAGGGAAACACACATGGACACGAGTAATTAAGTTTCTCAAATCTAATGTTCATTTACAAAACTAATAACCGTATAAAATTCTATTAATCCAAAATCAAATAAGAATATTTCTGAATTCAATGTCGCCGACGTAACAAATACGTTGCTCTTAGCTTGTTTGACCAAACTGTCGTAAAATGAACTAAAGTTATCCGGGGAATTTTTATAACACCTTTTAAACTGTGAGTTTATCTTTCTGGTATAACCTTACTCCAAGCCATCACTTATCTAACATTATTTAGCTTGCAATTACTTTGTATCATTGTACGTGAAAATCAATATCATGAATAAGAATATTTCTAAACTCAATGTTGTAAATAGGTGAAAATAAGATTACAAGCCTTTAGAAAATATATTGTCGAAAATCAAAATAAAAGCCTTTAAAGAAAATATGGAAAACTCCATTTAGTGAAAATAATCAAAATTGGTGAATCGAGAACTAGCTTCATCTCATTGATAGCTCTTTCCTACTAGGAGTGACCTTTCTCTTAGTGGTAGCTCCATTTAACGGATGGATCTTTTCTCTCGACTCAAAACAGAACGTAAAACATTTTCAATTAGGGAGTTTTCTCTTAGTGTGACCTCTTTTCTCGGTTTGTCTTGCTGCTGTCTCAAGAGAAACTACAATACTACCCAACATAAGCTGCAATCAAAGGAAATCGTCAATTGGCATTCCATGTAAGTTGTGAGTTTTTATGCTTATGATGATGATGATGAGGTAGAAAATGCAATTCTTACAATATGAGGTTTGTGTCTAGGTACATAACTTGACATTGTAACAACATCGGTAGAGTGATTTTTACTTCTCCAGTCCCTGTTAGCTTTTCGTTTATGCTCATCACTGCAAAGAAGTACAGATAACTCAACACTTCGAAATCTGCTAACATCATCATCTACAAAAGTAGCTCTTGTTTTGTACTGTGAACCTTTCAAGCCATCAAATGCAAGTTTCAATGCCATTGGAACGTTTAGACGAAGCATCAATACAATACTCTGCACACAATAAAAACCAAAGGCTAAAAAAAAGAATAATGTATAACTCTGATATAAATATTCCGTTTCTTTAGGGGAAAAAATAGCAGTTGATAATTTAATACATCCATGATAATCATCAATTTTGTCCTTCACTCCCTCAGGTATCACTCTTACTCCTATTTAATTCCCAAACTAATAAACAGTTCTTAAACTATATGAAATCAATCTCTTTAATCCTTGGTATCTCTTGACATATTTCATATAGTTTAGTGATTAACTTGATGAATTTTATTAGTATATTAAAATTTGATTTTTCTCATAAACTAGCTGATATTTCTTATCTTCTAAGACTTTGTTTGGGGGTTTGGAAGGGAGGGTGAGAGATATATTGGAGAAATATTTCACATTTTTTGAAAGAACATACTTTTTAGAGAAATGATAAACTAATGCTTATGATTAAAAGCATCTATTATCATCACCTTACTAAATCATCCTAACATATAGTTTGGTTACTATTAATAGAGTGAAATAAGTTATAAAATTATGAAGTAGAAACTAACCAAGATTTTAGGATCATGGAGGAACTTTTTTGGCAATTCTTTATCGATGCAAATGGGAACAGAGAGTTTTAACTCCTTCGGCTCGTTCATTGGCAATGAGCTTTTCAATTTCCGATTGTCCACCGCCGCTTACACCGACACCCAGAAACGATTGTGGCAGTTGCTTGCGATTGAAATGAACGGCGGAGTTGTTGTTGAATACGGAATAGAAACGAAGTTGAGAGATGCACATGATGGCACGTGGGAATGGGTGGTGGGGTTGAAGAGAGTGTGGCGGAGGAGAAGGTAAGAGAAACGGGGAAGCATGATGATGACTGTGACCTTAGCGTAGCCAAGGAAGGAGGCTATGGCTATATATTCTTCACGTTGCTTTCCACTTTCTCTACATAGGGCGAGATGGAAGATGCAGTAGTATTTCTTTGAGGACTTGAATATGAAAGCGGTGCATACAAATAAAGGTTTAAACCAAAGTGAATAGATATTTGGTCCTCAAATCTGTAAGCATTAGTCAATTTCATCTCCCAATCTTTTGAAATAGCCAATACCTTTCAGAATTTTATACATGTCAATCAATTTAGTCCCTCCATCAAATCTCACCGTTAACAATACTGACGTGTCATGTTAAGCGCTGATGCGGAGTTTTAAGTCAGCTTCCACGTGTACATGAACAAATTTGATCGTTTTTTTTAACTTATTTTTGGAATGGTGTTGAATGGCTTTGTGTGTATGACTTCCGTTTCGTCAACAACCCTCTTTTTGGATGGAGGAGAGTGGTACCAGCGATTCAACGCTCAAATCAATAATCATCGTAGGTAGATTTGTGAGGTAAATTAGGGTAAAACATATGTGTATGTGTATCTGAATCAGTGCCCCTGAGCTGATATTTATAGTATAAGTTTAGCTTTTTTATTATTGAACCTTTACCAGAACAAATATCATTCAATGTTGCATTGGATTAGTTAATGAGGAGATTGTAGTAGTGGTAGTATCTTTTAGTATTAAGTAAGAAAGTGGTGCATAAACTAAAAGTTGAAAATAGGTCAAATTGATGGATCGCATGGTCTAATCTACAATGGACCTAGATCAGACTGAACTTGTCTACAGATGTAAATGGATATTCACGAACAAAAATAGTATGATATTTGTGCCCACTTCATTTGACAAATATGATATTTATATCTGCTCTATATCTATGCGCGTATCTGCTAAGCAAGTTGCCCACATATTTTGATGTATCTGCAATAATTGCAGATATCATGAATAACATTTTTCTAAAAATAAAAAAGAAAAAACATTTTATTTTATAATTACCTAAACTTTAACAACAAAGTTCCATCATTATTTTTTAAAGGAACAAAGTCCATCACATTTGTTTTCTTCTTTTTACCAAAACATAATAATATACGTACCTACATTTCTAAATTGATGTAATCAGTTTTCACTTGATGTTTCTTTTTCTATTGATAACAAAATTAATCGGTTTAATCTTTGTTGAAACAATATTAACTTCAGATAATATTTTGTTAAGTTCAGTAGAATATAAAGTTTTTTTTATCAAGATTGTTTTTATCAATAGTTAAAAGGTCTTGTAACGAGTGTCTTTGAGACACTCTTTAAGCATTCCTAATTAAGAAATTATTCTTTAAAAAAGTCAAATAGTTCAACTTACCACGCATTTCACAAATCTTTATAAAAAAGCTTACCAATTCTTCATATGGAAGAATTTAACACAAACTTACCATTTATGAAGCCTTTTTATCAAGTTTTTTTTTAGGCCTAAGGTGATTTTATGACCTTACCTTGGGTCGGTTCTAGTGATAAGAGTTTAGCTTTATAATCTCAAGTTACAAAATTCAAATTCCCTCTCGAGAATAAAACGGTCATTAATGTCGCTTTAATTAATAACTATTACTATTGTCAATTATGGTTTTCTGTACTAACTACCAAACAAGTCATAGATCATATCCATGTTGCTTGATGCGAGAGATGTCAATAACTATCATTTTGTTGGTACTAGCTGAATTCAAAAGATGACCTAGTGTGAATACAAATGAATAGTGATGCAGTTCAATGTCTTCATGTAATAATATGAAATCTCAATATTGTTATGGTGTATATGCATATAAATCGCAAGATGGATAAAAATCTTCATCGAGTGGAATAAAATCAGAAGACTGGGGAGTGCAAGAATAAGAAGATAAAACAAATAAAAGCAAAATTTCCTTCTCCTTTACAATGCAATAATCTACCATTGAACATTTCAACCTAGGAGCTTCTACATGCTAAAAGCTTACCTAAAAAACCTAAGCTACATTTTATACTTAAATGGCTTGTATTTATGAAATGCTTCACTGAACCCACGAATGGCTGCAGTTGCTGTAGCTATTGATATTACCATAAAAATAAAGTTCAAAGTTTGAAGTCCAAGCCATTTGATAGACATTTTCCTAATCTTTTGTTTGGCTATAAACATTTGAATTGGAAAAAATATTGTTAATGGCCAATACCCCATAGCTCCAAGAAGTGCAAGCATTTCATTGAAAAAGGGCATTGCCATAGCCATAATAGTCACTATTGTGACAAATATGGTTCTCCAAATTAGCCTAAATAAGTTCAAGTTGCAAATGCCTATCGAGTACTCTCGACTTATAAAACTTGATTTCGGCCACCTTTGACCTACCAACGATTCAACCACGCTGAAAATAGGTTGGACAATGACCTACATATGCACAATTTCTTCAAGATCAATGATCACTTCTAATATTCAAATAAATCATAAGATGTGAATGATAATAAGAATTCAAAACTTTAGTGTCAAACCTGATATGCTCCAATCAAATGCACAACAAGAAAGACATTGGCTAAATCAACAAGCCAAAAAGGCTCTTTAAAGCCAGACCCCATTAGGATGCTTCCTGGAGTGTTGGAACCAAATGCAGCATAGCCAGAACAGGCACATAAGAGGAAGATAATTGTCATTGCTGATAATCCTACTTTGTTTGCCATCTTCATCACTTTATTTTCTGGTGGTGATGACTTCAATGAATCCTATTTTTCACAGCACACATATGATTATTTCAATTAAATGAAAGAGAATGCAATTCTGTTTGTGAGTAAATACAAAAAACCTACATGTTCCTTAACACCATTTTAAGTACTACTTTATCTAAAACATATTCCACTAGGCTAAATTTGAGATACTATGTCATTTATGCTATAATGCATACATAACACTATTCTCGTTTTTTATAAGAACAAAAATGTACATGTAAAGGATCCAAATTTAGATCAAATATATGCACATTTTGTCTATATTAAAAAAAAATTGAATGCATTTTTGGTCTTCCAATTTTAAAAAAATATGAAGTTTTGGTCACTCATTTTGAAAATCAGTCTTCTGTCCTCAATTTAACTTCTTTTTTGTGTAGAATTTTGGTCTCTTATCTCACTCTTGAGTCATTTGATGATACGGCATACTCATTTATGATGCGGTTGTGCTTATTAGACCATACTGAATATTCATGTCAACAAATATTTGCCTAACAAACGTCGCCACGTCAAAAAAGTGTTGTCACAGCACATAGAATAAGCCACATCATCAAAAAACGACAAAAATAAGATGAATGATCAAAATTTGGAAAAAAACTAAATTGGAGAATTAATAAACTGTTTTTAAAATAGAGAACTAAAAATTCTTTTTTTATAAGTGCTATATTAAAAATTTGAAAACTACTGATATGGACCATTAAAAGACCTTAACTACTATAGTTTGCTTCATTTCATACCTGAATATCTATAGCAATTTGAGAATAGCTGCTAGCAAGTGCAGTGTTTCCCAATGCAATGAGTATATTCCACACTTTGTCTTCTGAACTTTGCTCACTGTTTCCTCCAATTAAAGAGGTACTCTTTCCCTTCCCTGTTTCAATTTATTTTCCCCCATATTTTATTCATTCACTTTATAAAGAATACATAAATATCAATAAGGTGTCAATTTATTAACAGTTTGATTTTATAATCTAAAAAATAGTTCAAATCTAATGTGAATGTATCATTAGTGTCCAATACCAAAAATAGTAATAATCAAAAATAATTTAGAAATGACTAAGAGGGGAAAATTAACCTTGGATGACTGTAGCAAGAGAAAGTCCAATACCAATAAATGCATAACCAAAAGATGTTGCTGCTGCTATGATCGAGAGCCATGATAACTTGTGAAAATTGGGGATTTGAGACAAAAAGATTTCAACAATTCCCAGACCAATCATATACGGATTATTAGAAAATTGGCATGGAGCTTCAATTCCCTTTTTGTGGAAGCAATTAATTTTTTGTATTGACCTAAAATATGAAACATATTGTAATTAATCAAGTTAAAATATATAATGCAAATTTCATAGACATTTTTTTTAAAACTCAAGTATTAATTCTCGTGCGCATATTGCAGGTAACTGAGATTAATTTGAAATGCTGACATCTCTTAATATAAGATTTTTCAAATGTACCGGTCAAGAATCGAAACCCTGACTAAACTGGTTAAGATATTCAAACATATACTACTTGTGTACACCATATTCGTCACGACAATTTAGTATACAAATCAAAAGTAAACTAAAAGAACACGATAAAAGAACTTACACCACACCTACTGATGTTGTTATTGTGTATCCAATTGCAGCTCCACTAAGCA